>ENA-OWPM01000524-OWPM01000524.1-human-gut-metagenome-genome-assembly--contig:-NODE-524-length-43908-cov-6.542129_pt1 | contig 43908 bp, 50 predicted proteins | sample MGYA00248267_ERZ651852 | MGnify/ENA primary metagenome ERZ651852 (study PRJEB26924, sample SAMEA4378228) | human gut metagenome | biome: human gut; feature: human-associated habitat; material: faeces...
CTTATTATATTTTCTAGTGTTGAGAAGAGCAATGTTCATATAACTTAACAGAACGTCAAAAATAGCAGGGGGGTTAATTATGAATTTTGAAAATAAAAAAATCATTGTTGCATACTTTTCACACAAGGGAGAAAATTATTCAAACGGCAGGATTGTGGAATTAAAAATGGGAAATACCGCTATTGCTGCTCAAATGATTGCAGATTCACTAAATGCAGATACCTTTGAAATCAAAGCGGTAAATGAGTATCCGTTTGAGTACAACGCTTGCACTGAAGAAGCAAAAGCAGAGCTTAGAGTAAGCTCACGTCCGAAACTTGCGGAAAATATGGATATTTTTGATTATGACATAGTGTTTCTTGGATATCCCAACTGGTGGGGAACAATGCCAATGGTCGTGTGGACTTTCCTTGAAGGTCATGATTTCAGAGGAAAAATAGTAATTCCTTTCTGTACCCACGAGGGCAGTGGAATGGGAAACAGCGAAAGGGATTTGAAAAAACTTATACCTAATGCTGATATAAGAAAAGGTCTTGCAATTCATGGATCTTCAGTTTCAAAGGCAAAATCAACAATTAATAATTGGCTTGAAAATGCATAAGTGGGGCTTTCCCTTGAACAACGCAAGTAGATAGAGGGAACTTTTAACTCAATCTCGCCTGGAATTATTGTTACGCCACTTGCTATTGATGAATTTAACAGCCCTAGAGGAGATTTCTACAAAAATATGTCTGCAAAATGCCCAGCTGGACGTCCAGGTACGGCGGATGAGGTTGCAAACGTTGCGGAGCTTCTGATGAGTCCACAGGGAGCATTTATCACAGGGGCGGATTTTCTCATTGATGGTGGTGCAACAGCATCATATTTTTATGGCCCGCTTAAACCTAATGATTAAAACTAACTCAGCCTAAAGAGTATTAACTCTTTAGGCTGATTATTTTTATGGAGCTATTATACTATCAGATAAAAGTAATAGAAAAATATATTAGACTATTCAATAAAAAAATAGAACTTAGTCAATTATAATAATTTATTAAGTATTTCAAGGGAAACTAAAGAGCTAAAAGGTAACTATAGCACCAAAAGGTAACTATAGCACTTTAAAGTGCATTCTTTACCAAAATAAATAACGCTTATATAATATGAGTATAGCAAGCGGCCGCTTGAGAATCTAAGAAGAAATTTGCAGACGATTTTAAAAGAAAGAATAAAAAGTTTTTCAAGCGAAAGGAAGATAATAATATGAAAGAAGTAGTAGAATTTTTACAGGCAAACCCAGTTCAATATTTAGCAACAGTAGGAAGAGACGGTAAGGCAAAATGTCGTCCATTTATGTTCTGTTTTGAAAAAGACGGAAAGTTATGGTTCTGTACAAATAATACAAAGGATGTTTATAAAGATATGGAGCAAAACCCTGAAGTAGAAGTATCTGTTTCAGATGCAAGTTATGCATGGATAAGATTAAATGGTAAGGCAGTATTTGAAAATAATATGGAAGTAAAAGAAGCATGTATGGCAAATCCAATAGTAAAAGGACAATATAATACAGCTGATAATCCAATATTTGAAGTTTTCTATTTAGAAAATGCAAAGGCAACAATTGCAGATTTTTCAGGTAATCCACCTAAAGAATTTGAATGTTAATTTTATAAAGTTAGAAGTAAGAATTATCTTTGGGATAGGTGTAATTCCTGACCGGTGGTAAAAGTCCATGAGCTTTTATAAAGCAGATTCGGTGTAATTCCGAAACCGACGGTATAGTAAGTCCGGATGAGAAAAGGTGGTTACATTTCACATATTTATTAATAAATACAGCCTTGAAATTACATTATTTCAAGGCTGCATTTATATAAGAAACTGTGAATTTGAATTAGTTGCTGTTTTGTTTGTAATTATTCCCCCAAGAAACCATAGAATCTAAAATGGTTGAAGACTTGTACCTATTTCTGTAAGAGAATATTCAACTTTTAGAGGAACTTGTGGATATACCAAATAAAAAATACTGCTATTTAGATTAATAGTTAATAAATAAAAATGAGTATGAAAAGGATGAAAATAAAAATGAATAGTAGAGAATATTTAAGAATATTAAAAGAAGAAATTCATTCAACAGTATTTGCTACTGTTGATGAAAATGGATTACCAGTAACAAGAGTTATTGATATTATGCTTGTAGATGATGAGAGTTTTTATTTTATTACAGCAAAGGGAAAAGAATTTTATAAGCAGCTTATGGATAAAAAATATGTGGCAGTCAGTGGGATGACTAATGGAGAAGGATCTTTAAATAAGAAGGCCATTTCAATCAGAGGAAAAATAGAAAATATCGGATATAAGTTTCTTGATAAAGTATTTGAAGAAAATACATATATGAAAGAAATTTATTCATCAAAGGAAAGCAGAATGGCATTAGAAGTATTTAGAATGTATGAGGGTCAGGGAGAGTACTTTGACTTATCATCTAAGCCAATTATAAGAGAATCATTTGTAATTGGAAAGAATATACAAGTGTTGAAAAGTGGATATTTTATCAATGATAATTGCAGAGGGTGTAAGTTATGTTATTCAAAATGTCCACAGAAATGTATTGATATAAGCACTAAACCTGTTGGTATAAATCAGGAGAATTGTCTGCACTGCGGGAACTGCATGTTAGTATGTCCTTTTGGAGCAGTAGAAAAAAGATAGGAGTAAGTATTATGAAAATAACTAACTTATTTAGCAAAATTAAAGATAAAAATAATGAATCGGTTAAGACTGAAGAATCTTACGGTGAAAAGATTTCTAAAGTTGCAGAACTTATAAATAAAGCAGATGCAATAGTAATAGGTGCAGGATCAGGAATGAGTACTTCGGCAGGGTTAACATATGATGGAGACAGGTTTGAAAAATTATTTCCAGAATACATTAAGAAATATGGAATGAGAGATATGTACTCAGCAGGGTTTTATCTATTCAATACGCAGGAAGAAAAATGGGCATATTGGAGCAGACATATTTATTACAACAGATATAATGTTTCTCCAGGGAAGCCATATGTTGATTTGCTAAATATGGTAAGAGATAAAAATTATTTCGTTATCACTACTAATGTTGATAGTCAGTTTATGATTTCAGGTTTTCAAAAAGAAAAAATATTTGCAGCACAAGGGGATTATGGATATTTTCAATGTGCAAATGCCTGCCATAAAAAACTATATTATAATGAATCTATAATACGTAAAATGATAGAAAAACAGATAGAATGCAGAATTCCAACAGAATTAGTTCCAAAGTGTCCTGTATGTGGAGGAGAGATGGAAGTTAATTTAAGATGTGATGAATATTTTGTTGAAGATGAAAATTGGAATATTGCATGTGAAAGATATCAGAAATTTTTAAATTTAAACAGTAATAAAAATATAGTGTTTATTGAATTAGGTACAGGAATGAATACACCTGGAATTATAAAATATCCATTCTGGAAGATGACAAAGAGTCTTCCTAATGCTTATTATATTTGTATTAATTTAAATGAAGCATATGCACCTGATGAAATAAAGGAACGCTCAGTTTGTATATATGGTGATATTGCAAAGGTGTTTGATGATATAAAAAATGGGGTGAAATAACGAGATGAATACTGAAGAAAGGCTAGATTACTTAGTAAAAGAATTATGCAGAGATTCTGATGAATATAAAAATATTAAGTATAAGAAGAATGACAGAAGAACACTTATGCGTTCGTTAATGAATATACGAATGCCAAAACCAATTTCAAATGAATTTTTGAGAGAACAGGATTTATTTTTAAAAGAAGAAGCAGAAGTAAAGGGAATTGTAACACTTAATGATATACCAACCATTAATGAGCTGTATAATTCACAATATGAATTTGGTGATAAGATATCTATATGGCAAGGAGATATTACAAGACTTTCGGTTGATGCAATTGTAAATGCAGTAAATTCTCAAATGCTTGGGTGTTTTGTACCATGTCATAAATGTATTGATAATGCAATACATTCAGCAGCAGGAATACAGTTGCGTGAAGAATGCAATAATTACATGAAAATGCGTAGAGCTAAAGATAAGAATTATGAAGAACCTGTAGGAAACGCAGTCATTACATCTGCATATAATCTTCCATGCAGATATGTTATTCATACTGTTGGACCAATTGTGCCAGATAAGCTTACAGAATCATTAAGAAATGACTTAAAATTATGTTATGAGTCATGTTTAAATGCAGCTGTTAAAAAAGGAATTAGAAGTATATCATTTTGCTGTATATCAACAGGTGAATTTCATTTTCCGAATAATGAAGCAGCACATATTGCAGTAAATGTTGTTAATGAATTCTTAAAATTAAATTATGAGAAATTTGATAGAATAATTTTTAATGTTTTTAAGGATTTAGATAAGAAAATATATATGCAGGTTTTGAATTTAAATTAAGAGTTAGTTAAATAATAAATAAGATGAATCAAGGAGAAGAACTTAGCAAGCAGGATATAATATCATTAACATTTACACCAATAATGGGTGGAAAGCTTAGTAAAAGTGATAAAATAATAAATGCCATTAGAGTAGTTAAAAGTTCCTGAATTAGGTAGAAGCTTAAATTTATTACATCAATAAATGAATATGTATAAAAATATTACATGTTATGGTATAATATTCTATATTTTGAATTCAAAGGAGATTTTAATGATTAAGAATGTACTTATTAAAAAGATTACTGTAACAAGTTTATTAGCCTTAAGTATTATCACAATAGTACCTAAACAAGCTAATGCTGCATGGAAAAAAGATAATAAGGGTTGGTGGTATTCAAAGGGAAATACATATTTAAAAAATTGTAGTGAATGGATAGACAATAATATATATTTTTTTAACAACAATGGTTATTTAAAAACAGGTTGGGTAAAAGACGATTATGATACATGGTATTATTATTATTCAAATGGAACCATGGCTAAGGATGCAACTATTAATGGATATTATTTAACTAACAGGGGAAATATGCTTGAGGGAGTATCAAAAGCAGATATAGATAAATATATTCAATTAATAGAAAAGAATTTACCTAAAGATATTAAAGTAATTAATTTAAAAGATTATATAACAACAGCTAAAGATTTTAAGCCAGTATTATATAATTTAAAAATATCAAAAGCATTAATTTTCAATACTTTTGAACATTTAATAGATGAATCAGAAGAAGACTCATATGATTTTAATATATATGTTGATTTAGATACAAATAAAGTATATGCAATGGATGGCGGAATGAATCTTTATGAATGTAAAGATGGTGAAAGATTACGTTTTAAGCCTATAAATTAATAATAAGCGCGTTGTTATAGTAAACATTTAGGTTCATCTCGAAATTTTATGAAATATGCTTAGCATATTGTATCAAGTATAAATCCCATATCCCTACTTTGTTTTTTTGTTTTGCAAGATAAATGCTAAAGGTATATGGGGTTTTTTCTATATTTTTACTAGAATATTACAAATGCAATTTATGGAAATTTTACTTAATCATAAAATTTAATGATGAACCTTAATAAATATTACTATACGTCTAAAAATGGTTGGAAAGAGATTGATGGTGAGTGGTATATATTAGATTATAAAGATGGATTATTATTTGCATCTATAGAAATAACATATAAAGGAAAATCAAAGATGATTAATAATGTAGTTATTTAAGAATTTGATTATAGATGATGAATTTGTTATAATTTAGCCAATGAACATTTATGATATCTCCTTGTTATGTTTTGTGTTGCAGCTTAATTATAACAAATGATTTTATAAATGTTCTATTTTTTATTATTTGTAATTTATTGGATGTAAAAACGCTAATTTATAGTTATAATAAAATATATACAAATAAATACAAAATGAATAGATACTCTATTCATGTAGGTAGAAAATTGCTATTAAAAAGAGCGAATTATATAGTTCATTATGAAAAAGTTGTGATGAATTAAGAGTTAATGCAGAGGAATTCAATGATAATATAATTTTTCTAGAATATAAGAATGCAAATATAAAAAACGCAGTTAATCCTAATGCATTTGTTGATAAAATAAAGAGAGATCCGGAGAAGTTTTATAAAAATATAGCAAAAAAATATTATGATAGCTTAATGATGTTTTGGGCAACTGTTGGAAATAAAGATGAATTCCCAATAATATATGTACTATTAATAGAAGCTCCAATTATGGATGCTAAGATAAGAAAACAATTAAGAATAAAAATAGGAAAGCAATTACCATTGAATTTAAAAGCGAATAGTATTGTCAGAGAAATGCTTTCAAAATTTGAAGTGCTTAGTATTGATGAATGGAAAGAAAAATTTAAAGAAATCAATATAGAAGAAATATAAGTTGTGTATACATCAAAAATAAGAGAGGTGCTATATCTATGAAGTGGAGTGAAGTAAAGAATTTATATCCAAATCAATTTGTTAAATTTGAGATTGTAGAAAGCCATGAAGATGATAAATATAAATATGTTGATGATGTTGCAATAATAAAAGCAATAAAGGACGGACATGAAGCAATGAAAGAATTTACTAAATGTAAAAATGGTCAGCTTGTATATAGTACTGCTAATGAAGAAATCATAATAGAGAAAGTAAAAAATATTGGAATAAGAAGGAGTATATAATGAGCGTAAAAATAGAATTAAAAAATGGATTATTAGGATTAGACCTTTTTATGAAAGCTCAGATTGTTTTAGACATAGCTGAGTTAAATATGTATATAAAAAGATAAATTTTTATTATGAATTAGAACATAATCTTAATATAAATAAGTTTTACGTGTTTAAAAAATTCTTGCTTCATATATTTTGGAGTATACAAATAAGCAATACAGAATAAATCCTAAATTACGACATTTACCATTTTTCCTTGAGACACCTAATGAGCTTGAGGGATATGCAAAAGAAATAGAACTATTAAGAAGTGTTTATGCAGAGTAGGGGAATTATATTTCTAAAAAGAGGACTGTATAGGAAAAGATTTTTATCCTATAGCTAGCATCTGTAACACTCTCTCAACATATGAAACTAATCTTCATAAAGTCATATGAGTAAGTGATTTACTTTAGAAATAGTATTTTATGATAATTATATAAAAAACAAAAAAACTGTTGAATTAGTATTAAAAAAGTGATAAGATATAATTTTGCAAATAATATCTGATATATGATATAATATATGTATAGCATAAGGAGGTAATTATTTGTTTAATATTGGAGATAAAATTATTTACCCAAATCAAGGAATTGGTACAATAAATTCTATTGAAAAAATAGAATTTAAGGGTGAGATGCAAAATTACTATTTAGTGGATTTAAATAACTCTATGAAACTGAAAATACCAGTAAGTAGTGCAGAATTATTAAATATACGATTAGTAAGTGATTGCAATGTTATAGATGATAATTTAAAAAATATGAGTGAATTAAAGATAGGAGAGATTGAATTCTTATCACTTAATTTTAGAGAAAGAAATGCAATCAATTCTAAGAAATTAAAGTCTGGTACTTTAGTGGATTGTCTTGAAGTTGTTTGCAATCTTACAGAATTAAAGAAGCAACATGCTCTTAGTTCAAGAGATAAAGAAATGTTGCAAAAAACAAAAATGTTTCTAATAGATGAAATAAGTGAATCTAAGAATTTACCTAATGATAAAGCTAAGTATATATTAAATATGGCTATAAAAGTTCAATAGAGGATTGTCTTTTATACTATTAAATTTTAAATAAAAATAGTCTATATTCTTTTTAAGAAACATTTTTTGGTGTATATAAAAAGAATGCAGACTATTTTTTTACTCTAATAGAGTCTTCTATTGAGTTGTTCTTCCACTATGCAATAACATCCTACCGATAACCTTTTTAGGTCTTTCATTATTTTTAGTATTATTATTTTTTGTTTCTTTTCTTCTATTAATTTTTTCATCATTTCTATATTTTTATTATTCATATTGCTTCCTTCGCTTCAAAGCCTACTTATAAAAATAACAAGTCAATATACTGGTATATTTTCTTTAATATGCTTAAAATAAATTTTATGATTATTTAGATCGTTTAAATCTATACTTGATTGTATCACAAATTCAAGAGTTTACCATAGTACATTTATAGTAACTTTAATACTTGGCATTTTAGAAGCACTATAATTGAATAGTACGGTATTAAACAAATATGTTATAATTAACCAATGATTGTATTATTATATAAGTAAAATTATTATTAAAGGGAGATCTGAAAATATGAATAGATGCTTTACTGGAATTTATTTTTATATTTCCATTTCCTTAACATCATCAGCTATTATTAAATCAGCATCAGTATTCTTTACTACTTCATCAACAGTTAAACCTGGTGCCACTTCGATTAATACTAATCCTTTATCTGTAACTTTCATAACTGCTTTATCTGTAATTATAATATCAACACATTTTGCAGCAGATAAAGGTAAGTTACATTTCTTTAAAACCTTTGAATTGCCTTTTTTATCATTATGACTTAAAGCAGCTATTACATATTTTGCTCATACTAAAAGATCCATGGCACCTCCCATACCTGGTGCAAATACTCCAGGTATCTTCCAGTTAGCAATGTTTCCTTCTTGATCAACTTCTAAAGCACCTAATGCAGTTATGTCAACATGTCCACCTCTCATTATTGCAAATGATAAATCCATTTCAAATGTTGATGCTCCTTCTAAAAAAGTAATAGGAGATCCACCTGAATTTCCTATATCAGGATCAGACTTACCTATTTTAGGAGTTGATCCAAACCTTAGACAGCCATTTTCAGCTTGTAATATAATCTCGACTCCTTCTGGTAAATAGTTTGCAGCCATATTGGGTATTCCAAATCCTAAATTAACAACCATTCCTTCTTTAAATTCTTTTGCAATTCTTCTTGCAATTATTTCTCTACCATCCATCTTTTCAACCTCCTACTTCATTTTTTTAGTTCTTATCCATAAATCTTCAAAATACTTTGATCTTATTTTCAAAAGAATCACCTTGAACTATTACATCAGCTAATATACCTGGTGTCCCAACACTATCAGGAGGAATTTCACCCACTTCAACAATTTCATCTACTTCAGCTATAACTAAATCAGCATCAAGTGCCATAATTGTATTTGTTCCTTTTGTTGTGCCTCTATATATGATATTACCAAATTTATCAGCTTTATATCCTTTTATTAAAGCCACATCCGCTCTTATTGGTGGAAATATTAAATATTCCTTTCCATCTACAGTAAGCTTATCTCTACCATTTTCAATCTCAGTTCCAATACCAGTTGGAGTTACAACTGCTCCAAGTCCAGCTCTTATACATTCCACTATAGTTCCCATAGGTATAAATTCTACTTCTAATGTACCTGCATTATATTGTTCTTGAATTTCAGGACAAGTTCCAATATGTGAACCCACAAATTTTTTTATTTGTTTATTTGTTACTAGTTTACCAATATCATGAGTTTCTCCTGGATGAGCTGATGCAGGTTGAATAAGTGTAAGATCCTTGACACTAGTCTTGGCCAATGCATCTATCATCTTTAATGGAGCACCTATTCCAAGAAAACCTGCTGTCATAATTTTCATACCATCTTTAATATTTAACAAAGCTTCTTGTATTGTTTTAATCTTTTCCATTTTTCTATGCACCCACAAAAAAATTTTTAAAAACATATTGGCTAATAAATAAAATTTAGATTTTTGAAATCTATCAGCCCTTCTCAAGAAATCCAGTTTTCAATTTTAAATTAACCTCCTTTATATTAAGTAATACTAATTAATTTTATCAGTACTACATTATATCTATATTGCATTTACTACAATACACTTATTTTATATAATTTTCCGAAAAAACTTTAAAACGAAAATTTAGCAATTTCGTCGCAAGCTCCTCAAAAGCACCATAATTAAATTTATGCCAAAAGAAAATATAGATAAATTAGTAAATAACTATGATAATAATTTGTTAAGCAGTAATAGAAAGAAGTTAATAAAGAAGTTTTTATTAGAAAAAGTGAAATTATTTGAAGAAATCTTTATAGAGGAGGAATTGGTATGTCAGAAAGAAAGCAGAAGACATAATTCAATAAATAGTATGGAAGAGGCAGGATTTTAATTTAAAGATATTAATGATGACATAGACTTTAAAGTGGAAGAAGCAGAAACAACAGATGAGGTAAAAAGTGCAATTAAAACTCTGCTTAAAGGTCAACAGGATTTAATAGAAAAAGTATTTTATAAAAACATGAAGCTTGTTGATATAGCAGCACATGAAGGTGTTACTGAAGCTGCAATTAGAAACAGATTAAATAAAGTTTATAAAAAATTAAAAAAAGTTTTAAATTAGGGGTTCGATTTTGGATTTCTCGTGACCTATATAGTGTAGGGATTATTAAAGAACCAAGATAAGACAGAGACAATGGACAATTGATAATTGATAATTATAGATCAAATAGCACTAATATAGAATTTAAGGAGGAAGCATAAATGATAAATAATAAAACAAAGGTGATTACAGGAGTAGTCAGGCTAAGCTATGCAAATGTATGGGAACCAAAATCAATAAATTTTTTGGCTAAACAACACCAATTGTAAATTGTTCATTGTTTTAAAGTTTTGGAGGAATCATATGGAAAAGACATTATCCTTAGATTTAGAAACTTATTCGGATATAGATTTAGTTAAATGCGGAGTTTATGCATATGTAGATAGTCCTAATTTTGAAATATTACTTATGGCATACTCATTTGATGAAAGTGAAGTAAAAATTATTGATTTAGAATTAGGTGAAGTTATTCCAGAAGAAGTTAAAGAAGCTGTATTAAGTGATGATGTTATAAAGACAGCTTTTAATGCTAATTTTGAAAGAATGTGCTTAAGCAAATATTTTAATAGTAATCTAAAGTCAGATTCATGGATATGCACCGCAATTCAAGCTTCAATGTTAGCACTTCCACCTAGTCTTGAAGGCGTTTCAGAAGTTCTTGGACTTAATAATAAGAAAATGAAAGAAGGAAAAGATCTTATAAAGTATTTCTGCTGTCCCTGCAAGCCAACAAAGGTTAATGGAAACAGAATGCGAAATCTGACAGTACATGATTTAGAAAAATGGAGGATATTTAAGAATTATTGCATTAGAGATGTTGAAGCAGAAACTGAAATAAGAAATAAACTTAAAAATCATCCAATAAGTGAAAAGGAAATGGAAATATATAGGCTAGATCAAAGCATAAATGATAGAGGAATTTTAGTAGATATGGATTTGGTAAAAAGAGCAATAGCCTGTGATAAAGATTTTATAGGTGCAGCTACAAAAAGAGCTTATGAACTTACAGGACTAGAAAATCCAAATTCTATAATGCAGCTTAAAAAATGGCTTGAACATAGACTTGCACATAGGTGCATAAAAATTAAAAGTCTTTCAAGAAAAGAAGTATCAAACTTAGCAGAAAAATGTGATGGAGAAATAGAAGAAATTTTAAAACTAAGACTTCAGTAAAAAAATATGAAGCAATAAAGAGGTCAGTATGTTCTGATGGAAGAGTTCATGGACTGTTTCAGTTTTATGGCGCAAATCGTACTGGAAGATGGGCAGGGAGATTGGTGCAGGTGCAGAATCTTCCTCAAAATCATATTAAAGACTTAGAACTCACAAGAAATATTGTGAAGAATGGAAGATTTGAAGAGTTAGAAATGTTTTATGAAAGTACACCAAAAATTTTATCAGAGCTTATAAGGACTGCTTTTATACCAAAAGCAGAATGTATATTCATAGCAGCAGATTTTTCTGCCATCGAAGCCAGGGTTTTAGCATATCTTGCAGATGAAAAATGGAGATTAGATGTGTTTAAAAATCATGGAAAAATATATGAAGCGTCAGCAAGTGCTATGTTTAATGTGCCAATAGAAGAAATAAAAAAAGATTCAGACCTAAGGCAAAAAGGCAAAATAGCAGAACTGGCATTAGGATATGGGGGAGGGATAAGGGCTTTAACAGCTATGGGGGCACTTGAAATGGGACTTAAAGAGGAAGAATTACAGCCAATAGTTACAGCATGGAGAAATGCGAATCAAAAAATAACCAAGTTCTGGTGGAATATAGATAAAGCGGCAGTTATAGCAGTAAAAGAAAGAACTACAGTAAAAGTAGGAAAAATTGAGTTCACATATTGTGGTGGAATATTATTTATAACACTTCTATCTGGGAGAAGACTAGCTTATATGAAGCCAAGATTACAAATCAATAAATTTGACAGGGAAGGCCTGACTTATGAAGGAATAGGTGAAAACAAAAAATGGACAAGAATTGAAACTTATGGACCTAAATTAGTTGAAAATATTGTTCAGGCTGCTTCTAGAGATTTACTTGCAGAAGCAATGTTAAGACTTGATAAAGTAGGATATGAAATTGTCATGCATATTCATGATGAAGTTGTAATTGAAACACCTGTAAATAAAAATTCATTAGATGAAGTGTGTAAAATCATGTCCATTACTCCAAAGTGGGCAGAAGGGTTATTTTTAAAGGCAGATGGTTATGAGTGCAATTATTATAAGAAAGAATAGGACTATAGGATATTAAAGAATTTACTGATGAGTTTATCTTTGGGGATAAGGGATGTGATGAAAAAATGATAATAAGCATTGCTAATAGTAGGACAGCTAAGAAATGGAAAGCCATAGATGTTTCTTGGAATGAGTTTTTAGAGAAAGTTAAAAATACAAAAAGAACATCTGAAACTGTAAAAGAATTTAAAAATCTTTCAAAGGCAAAACAAGATGAGATAAAAGATGTTGGCGGTTTTGTTTCTGGAAAGCTTAAAGAAGGTAAACGAAAGAATGGATATGTTGAGGATAGAACCAGGTTAACTCTCGATATGGATTATGCAGATGCTGGACTTTGGGAGCAGATAACTTTATTTTATGATTTTACATGCTGCATATATTCAACACATAAACGTACAAAAGATAAGATGCGCCTTAGATTAATCATTCCATTATCAAGAAGCATAAGTGCTGATGAATATTGTGCAGTTTCTAGAATGGTGGCATTTGATATTGGAATAGAGCAGTTTGATGATACAACATATGAACCAACAAGGTTAATGTACTGGCCTTCAACCTCAAAGGATGGAGAGTTCATTTTTGAAAATCAAGAAGGGAAGCTTTTAGATCCAGATAAGATACTTTCAAGATATAAGGATTGGAAAAACAGTAGTGAATGGCCTGTATCTTCAAGGCAGAAAAGTATTGTAAGACATAATATTTCAAGACAAGCAGACCCTTTAGAAAAAGAAGGACTTATAGGAGCATTTTGTAGGCAATATTCTATTACCCAGGCAATAGAAAAGTTTTTAAATGACATATATAAGGAAAGCACTATTTATGGAAGATATGATTACATTCCAGCATATTCAGCATGTAATAAACTTAAAAATAGAATTTAAAGTTTGAATGTATCCTGTTTGCAGAGGATCTTTCTAACTAACTAAATATATGACAATAGTTAATATATAATGTAAATAATATTGAGCATACGTGTATATAAACTATATTTATACTATATAGGGAAAAAAGACTTTTGTAAGAGAAATATTGTGCAAAGCTAGTAAAATCAATGTTTTGCAGCTATAACAACAATTTTAACAAAGATCATGGTTAATAAAAGCCGTGAAGGCGAGGATGGAGAGGGATTAATATTATGGAAAGAAATAATTTTTGTATAGCAAATGCTAGAGGTAATAGATGCAGCAAACTTAATGTGGAAAAGTGTATGGGAGAATCTTGTTCTTTTGCAGTGACTAGAGAGGAAGCAGAAGCTTCAAGTAAAAAAGCTTTTAAAAGATTAGCAGCTCTTGATAATGTAGTTCAGATTTATATTTCAAATAAATATTATGGGGGGAAGATGCCGTGGTTAAATTGCAGATAATGCAAGTGTAGAAATAGCTGCAAATCTGACGGGGGCTGTCATTATTGATGGTCTAGTTGGATTAAAAAAATAGATAAGGCAGGCTTAGCGAGATCTATGTCAAAAAAGGGAGGTTTCCCAGATAATTCTGCGTGTGAAGGATTATTTGGGCGCCTGAAGAATGAAATGTTCTAAAGTATCATTAGAAAATATGAATCCTAGGGGGACGACAAAGTCTTGGGTTGGTTGTATAACCAGTCCAAGACTTTGTCCGTACCCCATTAGGTTAAATTCCGAAATATAAATGTACAAACATAGCAGAAACAGCAGCACCTACAAATGGAGCAAGACCTGGTATTAGTAAGCCATATTTCCAGTCATTGTTGGCTTTATTTTTTATAGGAAGTACTTGGAAGGCAAGTCTTGGTCCTAAGTCTCTTGCTTGGTTCATAGCAAATCCTGTAGGTCCGCCAAGGCCCATACCTATTGCCCATACTAAAAGACCTACTCCTATTGGAAGCATGCTTTTATATTTTGTAGCGATCATAAGAGTTGCACTTATAAAAATGAATGTAGCAAACAATTCGACGAAAAAGTTTCTTGGTAAATTACGGATTATTGGGTTTGTGGAGAAAATATTTCTTACTGCTATAGGATCAACTTCATTTTCACTTGCTTTAAATTGATCAGCATACATAATATAAATAATTAATGAGGCCACAAATGCACCTAAAAGCTCTGCTAGACTATATGGTACAAAGCATGACCAAGGTATCATTCCTAAAATACATTGGGCAAGAACCATTGCTGGATTCATGCATACACCATCAAACATAAATAATGCTATTGTTATACCAAATCCCCATGTTGTTATTGCAAATATATGTCCACTTCCTCTATATTTTGTATTTTTTAATACTTCATCACAATGAACTCCAACACCAAAAATTATCATTAATGCGGTGCTTAGAAATTCAGCAGTTAAATGTTGAAACATACTTTTAGGCCTCCTTTAATTGTCTTTACATATTTTTTCTGTTTCAAAGTATATATTTTCTATGGGAATATTAAGTGATTGGGCGAGCTTGGCACAATCTTCATATTCGATATCATAATGATTTATATCTTTGTAAGAGGCGGCTTTTACCCTCACAGTCCCATAGATTGTTTTTATTTTTAACGTTTTACGACTCATAATAGTCCTTTGTTTAATTGAATAGCGTATTCCTAATGTTGCAGTATGGCTGAAAATAGCTTCAATGAATTTATCTTTTTGCTTTGGATCAATCAATACGGTGAGTTTAGAGGCCATTCTGCTTTTTTTCATCATTATTGGAGTAAGAAATACGTCTTTTGCACCCATATTGATGAGTAAATTCATAGCATAGCTTATTTGTTCGCTACTTTGGTCATCAATATTGGCTTCAAGTTCCATTATCTCATCTTCGTTTACTTTATTTTTATTGAGTTTTTTTTTAGCAGAAGCATTCTTAAGGCATTAAAACATCCAGTATCTCTTTTGCCAAAACCATAGCCAATTTTTAAAATATTCATATCATCTGGTATTGAAGAAAAATTTGAAACTATATTTTTTATAATTCCAAGACCAGTTGGAGTAATGAGCTCTGTATTTATATCTAAGCGCTGATGAATTGGAATAGAAGAATTTACTCGCATCTGCATTACAGCAGGTACTGGAACTGGCATTTCGCCATGAGCTATATTTATATGTCCGCATCCATCAGTGAGAGGAGAAGAGATTATTTCAGTAATATTGAGCTTCTCCAAACCTACGAAAGAGCCTACTATATCAATAATTGAATCGATAGCACCAACTTCATGAAAATGAATTTCATCGATATTTTTATTGTGAACTATGGATTCAGCTTCTGCTATTTCATGAAATACATCAATTGAATGAGCTTTTACAAAAGCACTCAAGTTACTATTTTCAATTATTTGTTTAATATCTGAAAAACTTCTTCCATTATGATGGGGGTGGCATTCTTCAATGCCACAGTCTTTTTTACCATCCTCCAAAATTACATCGAAGTCACTGCCGAAAACAGAATTCTTAGCTTTTTTTTCATAATAAAGTTTATAACCTGATAAGTTTAATTTTTTTAATTCTGTTTGTAATACATCAAAGTCTAATCCTAAATCTAACAAAGCGCCAATAAACATATCGCCACTTATTCCTGAGAAAGTATCTAAATATAATGTATACATAAATTCCTCCTATAAATGATTAATCATACTTGCGTTATAAGCAGCACCAAAGCCATTATCAATATTTACAACGCTGAGCCCGCTTGCACAGCTGTTTAGCATAGAAAGCAGGGCAGTGATTCCTTTAAAGCTTGTACCATAGCCTACACTAGTTGGAACTGCAATTACTGGTTTATCAACTAGGCCACAGATTACACTTGCTAGAGCACCCTCCATACCTGCAATAACTATTATTACTTTTGCATTACGTATTACATCTAAGTAAGAGAATAGCCTATGGATTCCTGCAACACCAACATCGTAAATGGATTTTACGTTATTTCCTAATACATCAGCACAAAATTCTGCTTCTTTTGCAACGGGTATATCACTAGTACCAGCGGTTACAATTGCTATATAGCCATCTGGTTTTTTTATGTTTTTTTTATTAATTGACATGCAGCGGGCACATCCATCATAAACTGCATCTGGAAATTCTTTGTATATTTTAGACATTTTTTCTTTGGAAACACGTGTTGCAAGTACAGTTTTATTTTTAGATAATAAAGCTTTGGATATTTTTATTATCTGATCAGCAGTTTTACCTTGGCCATATATAACTTCCGGGTAACCATTCCGCTTATCTCTTTGAATATCAACTTTAGCAACGTTTATATCTATAAATTCGTCATCACTCATTTTGATTCATTCCTTTATCTAAAATTTCATTTAAGCTGCCAGTTCTATATCCTCTTAAATCAAGTGATATATAAGTACAGCCAAAACTCCTAAATGTGTCATAAATATTATCCATTATTGATTCATTAAAGAAAAATGATCTTTCATTTGGCATTACTTCAATTCTGGCATTTTTATTTTCAAGTCTTACACGTATATTTTTTATACCAAGATTTAAAAGATAATCCTCACATTTGCGGATAATATCTAGTTTTTCTTGAGTAATGGTTTCACCATATGGTATGCGAGTGGCAAGACATCCTGAACTTGGTTTTTCTGAAGCTTTTATGTTCCATTTTTTTAAGCATTGTCTTATTTCATCTTTAGTAAGACCGCATATTTTTAAAGGAGACTTTATGTCAAGTTCCTCTAAAGCTTTCATACCTGGACGATAATCTCTGCAGTCACTTGCATTTGTACCATCAATTACGATATCTTTCCCATTCTGTTTTGCAATTTCCTTTATTTTAGTAAATAAAGCATACTTGCAATAGTAACATCTTTTAGGTGGATTTTTAATAAAATTATCTATTTTAAGCTGATTGCAAGGTACTTTTATTAATTTAAGACCTATGTTTTTGGAATATGAATTCATATCAGCTTTATCTCTTGAAGTGAGGGTTTGCGCTTCAACAGATATTAAAATAGCATTGTTTCTAAGTACATCTTTTGCTACATATGATAAAAATGTACTATCTACTCCGCTTGAAAAAGCAACAGCACATGAACCATATGAAGCAATAAGATTTTTTAATTTTTTTAGCTTTTCATCAATAGATAACATATTAGTTATTACCTCGTACTATAACACTTAATCCATCAGGAATAACTGAAACCTTAGCATCTTTACCCTTTAACTTAAATGCCTTATTTAAAGCTTCATCTATTGTTTTAGCACTTTCCATGTGTAAAGCAGTTACTAATGTAGGATCGACTAAATCAGAGACTAGTATTACCTTATGGTTAACTAAAATTCTAGCTAAAATTTGCGAAGTCCATTGCTCTGGAACAGTTTTTAATCTTGGTGTATTGATAGCAGAATCTAAGAATTCTTTTGGATCTTTAACGTTGGCAATATTATCGTAAAATGCTTGTCCACCATGTCCGTCACGACAGCCAGCAACCATTATGATTACACCATCTTTGTTTAATGTTGCTTCTGCAGCAGTCATGCCTTTTACAGCTTGATAAATATTTTGATCAAGAGGATAACCACCATTAGTTGCTATAGCTATATCACAGTTGATTTTATTTACTTTAGCTAAGTTATTTACGAAATTACAGCCCTCTAAATGAGCTTTTTCTACATCACCGGCAAATGAACCTATGATTTTATGTTCACCATTAAGTACAACATTTACGATGAAAGCTAATTTTGCAGTTTTGGCTGCATATAACATATCTTCATGAATTAAGTTATGAGAAAGGTTACCAGTATGTGAATTTTTATCATTAATAAATTCTCCACAGTGGTTTGCCATTATTGTTTTATATGAAGCTATACCAGGGAGTACTGATTTTCTTCCACCAGAAAATCCAGCAAAGAAGTGAGATTCAATAAAACCTTCAGCTAATAAAAGATCAGCTTCAGCTGCAATTTTATTTATTATGCATTCTCCGCCGCTTGGTAGTGTACCTATCTTTTTCATTGATGAATCATCTTTAGATTTGTGCATTACTATTTCTTCATTATTTACAATATCCTCTCCATATTTTGCAATAAGTTCTTCTCTAGTGCTTGGTCTGTGAAATCCTGTTGCTACGAGTATTCTTATACGTGCATTAGGAGATACACTTCTTATTCTTCTAAGTAAAATAGGAGTAATAATTTTAGAAGGAACCGGTCTTGTATGATCGCTGCTTATTATTACAATATCTTTTTTACCCTTTGCAAGTTCTTCTAATGATAAGCTTCCAATTGGATTGTCTAAAGATTTTTCAACAATGTCATTTTCACTTTCTTTACAATTGTATGTGCTTTGTTTTGATTCTAAAAGACCAGCAAAATTATTATCATTTAATTTTAGAGTCACTGTTTTTGAATCATAAGGTAATATAAATTTTTTCATAAAATATCATCCTCCATCTTGTAAAATTAATATTATTTTCGACATCAATTATTTTAAATTAAAAAAATGTATTATAATATACCATGAGATGTTATCATTTGTTAACAATAAATAATGTGAATAAAAGTTAATATGCATAAAAATAATAGTGATAGATATAAGGGGGAGATCTATGAATTCAGAATTTTTACTCGACTTTTTAGAAAAAAACAACACGGCTACAATAACGAAGAAGCATCATTCATATTTAACTTTTTGTGGTTTAGACGAGCAGTATACATATGTTTTAAAAGAAGGAGTAGTAAAAACAAGTGTTATATTAAAAGATGGAAGAGAATTTAATATATCGTATATATGTGCTCCAGATATAATTTCCTTATTAAGAGATGAGGTGAGTGCAAATACATCATCCCCATTTAATGTGAGGATAGAATCAAAGGAAGCGGTTTTTTATAAGATTCCAAGAGTAACATTCTGGAAGTACGTTAATAATAATAATAATAAGCTTCAGGAATACATAAAAGAGTATTATAGAAATAAATTGATGGAGACCATTTTTAACGAACAAATAATGATAATGAACAGTAAAAAGGGTGCTATATGTGCATTTTTATATAGCCTTATTGACAAGTTTGGAAAAGAAGAAAATGGAGAGATAGTTATTGAATTTCCTATTACGAATGAAGAGATTGCTGGGTTTTGTGGAATCTCAACACGTAACAGTGTAAATAGAATTCTTCATGAATTAAAACAAGAAAAAGTAATCAATATTGTTGACAAGAAAATACATATATTAGATAGGGAATATATTAAGACATTTACTTTATAGATGATGTTATCATTTGATAACATCATCTATTATTTTTGATAAATCAGCCACATGCTAAAATTAGTTATGCTATTTAGAAAGTGAGGTTTTATTATGCATATTCCAGATAATTATTTAAGTCCGAAAACGTGCGCAGCTTTTGCAGTAGCTATGTTGCCTGTTGTAATGTATTCGGCCAATAAACTTAAGCAGGAGGTTGAAAAAAAGAAAGAAACTATTCCTTTGATGGCGATTGCATCAAGTTTGTCATTTTTAATAATGATGTTTAATATTCCTCTACCAGGAGGAACCAGTGCCCATGCTGTAGGAGGATGTCTTTTGGCAATTTTGATTGGTCCTTATGCGGCATGTATAGCAATAACGATTTGTTTGGCATTACAGGCACTTCTTTTTGGGGATGGAGGAATTCTTGCTTTAGGTGCTAATGTTTTTAATATGGCTTTTATAATGCCGTTTAGTGGATATTACATATACAAATTATGTACGAAACTAATGAAAAAGAGAGGGGAAATTATAGGTGCAGCTTTAGGCTCGTATCTTAGCATAAATTTAGCAGCCTTTTGTGCTGCGGTAGAGCTTGGTTTACAGCCTATAATTGCTTATGATGCATTTAATAATCCATTATATAATCCATACCCTTTATCAATATCTGTGCCAGCAATGGTTGGTTCACATATGCTTATTGGAATAGTGGAAAGTATTTTTACGGTTTCAGTTTACAGGATTATAAAGAGAGAAAATTTTAATACAGGAGATTATGAAAATAAGAAAAGTATAAGAGTGAAAAGGCTTTATAAATTAATAATATTATTAATAATTTTATGTCCTATAGGGCTTATTGCAAGTGGTACTGCTTGGGGCGAATGGGATATAACAGAACTAATGGAGAATTTAAAATCTTATAATATATCACAGTATGTTCCGCAGGGGATGGAAAATGGATTTAGTTTTAGTGCGTTATTTTCAGATTATACTATTTCAAATATGCCATCTAGCATTTCCTACATTTTATGTGCAGTAACAGCTATAATAATTTTCATACTCGTTTACCGTATTATATTTAAGAAGGAAAGAAAAAATCATGAAAATGCCTGATTGGTTAGAAAATGATGAAAATTATAAATTAAATACTAAAAAAGATGATTATGTAAGAAAAAATATTATAAGATTTAATAGTTTGATCAAGCTTGTGCAAAGAGAAAATGTTTATAATTGCAATAATGAAATTAACTCATCTTTAAAGATCTTATCATTAATTTTATTGATGGTCTTAATTAGTGCAAGCCGTGATACGTATCAGTTATGGATTTGTATCTTATTTGTTATGATTCAAATGTCCTTAAATTCAGGGAAGATAATACTAAACATATTAAAAAAATCATTGCTCATGTTTATTTTCCCTTTGATAATATTTATTCCATATGCAATATGTGCGCCAATAAGCATTGCATTGATTTATTATTTAAAGATATTTACTATGATGATTGAAGTACAAATATTTATATCTGGCACTACGATATATGATGTTGGACAATCATTGAAGCAAATACGTTGTCCAGATGTTATTATTTTTGTAATGGACATAGTAATTAAGTATTTAAATTGTACTGCATATTTGATACGTGATGTATTGCAGGCTATAAATATACGTAATGTTGGAAAGGATATTCATAAATATAATACAATTGGAGGATTATTTTCTAAGATATTTATTAAAGTGAAAAGATGTGGTGAAGAATTATATAATGCTATGGAATGCAGGGGATTTACAGACACCTATGCAAAGCCATCTGTAAAGCATATGAGTAAGAAAGATGTTTTATTTATTTTGTGTCATATTTTATTTATAGTTATTTATTTTTATGTAAGGAGTTATATGCAATGATTACATGTGATGAAGTATATTTTGATTATGATAATAGCTCAATTCTTGAAAATATTAATTTTACAATTAATAAAGGTGAATTTGTTGTTATAATGGGAGACAATGGATGTGGAAAATCTACTTTATTGAAGATATTGAATGGTATTATCTTTCCTAGCAGAGGAAGATATATAGTTGAAGGAAGAGATATTAACAGTAGATATTTAAAGAATAATTATAATCTGTCATTATTTCATCAAAATATAGGATTCATATTTCAAAATTATGAGGTACAACTTTTTAATGCTACAGTATATGATGAAATTGCTTTTGGAATAAGAACCATGGGATTAGAAGAAAAAGAAGTAAATAAAAGGGTAATGGATTGCCTTAAGCTTTTAGATATAGAAAAATTAAAGAATAGAGTTCCGTATAATTTATCTGGCGGTGAAAAAAAGAAGGTTGTAATAGCAGCAGTTTTAGCTATGAATCCTAAAATAATAATTTTGGACGAACCATTTAACGGATTATCAATGCATTTTCAAGATGAGATATTATTTTTGCTGAAGCAGTTAAATAATTTAGGGAAAACTATTATATTAACTACCCATAGATATGATCAAGTAAAGGAGGTAGCTAATCATTTTTTGATATTTAAAGAAAAAAGTATTAAATACGATTTATCAAGTGAGCAATTAAAAAAACATAGAGATATAGAAGAATATTGCAGGCTGTTGTAATTATTTTTATCAGATAAAGAGTGAAGTATAGATTTTGTGAAAAATAAATTCAAGATATTAAAATAAGACCAGCTAATAATAGTCAAGTAAATTTCTAAAAAATATTAATTTAAAAAAAGAGCATAGCAAATAAACCATTCAAAAACACGAATGAGGGAAGGTGGTTCAGACATTTTCTAGGACTGGTTATGCAGCCAACCCAGGACAGTAGATAGCTTTGTGTAAAAACAAAACCATCTACTTTTTTGGGGACTTATGTCAATATAGTAGACACATTTTTTAGTTTTTTAAGCAGTTTTTAAAATAGAATTTAAAGCCGGAATATATCTTGTTTTGTAGAGGTTCTTATTAACAAGACACAGGATCAATGTCGTAAGCTTAAGGGAAATATATAACAATTCACTTGAACCTGTTGTTCTAGGCTTTAGATTTTACTATTTGTTGTAGTATTATCTAAAGCCTTATTTTATGGGATTCTATAATAGATAAAATGTTTAGTGAAGGAGGTAGGATTATATTTATATCATTTATGTGATTAAAAATTAATTGAAATATTTTATCATAGAAAAAACGCATGATAAAACATGAAATATAAGTATTTTACATATTTATGTTTGTTCTATAAAATAATAGTGTATTAAATAGAGTGTAAATGTTAACAAGAAAACAATTTTATATGATGAGGTAGTTTATGAGTAAAAAGTATGAAACTTTAGCTCAAAGTATTGTTGAAAAAGTTGGTGGCATTGAGAATATTAGTAATGTATATCATTGTCAAACTCGACTACGTTTTAATTTAAAAAATGATGATAAAGCAGATCAAAAAGCGTTAGAATCTATGGATTGAATCGCAAAAGTAATGATTAGTAATGCAGTGTTTCAAGTTGTAATTGGAACTCATGTAAAAGAGGTTTATGAAGAGGTAGAAAAAATAGTACAACCTCAAAAATTAAAGGAAGATATTACATCTAGTAAAAAGAAAAATCCAGTAAGTGTATTTATTGATTTTATATCGGGAACATTTATGCCTGTTATTCCAGCAATGTCTGGGGCTGGTATGATTAAAGCAGTACTAGCATTATTAACTGTCTTTAATATCATATCAACAGATTCACAGACATATTACGTATTAAATTTCTTTTCTGATGCGGTATTTTATTTGAGGAGGTTATATGAACAAAGAAGAAATTATGGCATGCTGCTGTATATCCAAAGATATATTTAATAGATATTTTAGTTCAGAAATTATAGAAAATGAAACTGATTTTAATGATGATTATATAAGAGAAAATTCTTTAGCTATATCACTTGAAAAAAAGGGTTTTACTTTGCCCAATATACGTAAAGATCTTATTTTGGATAAGAATGAACAGGATAATTACGAAAGAATGCTAATTATGTTGCAAAGTAAAAGACAAATTGTATTAGATAAAGTGCATGATGAAGAGCAATACTTAAGTGAATTGGATTACTTAATTTTTAATTTAAGGAAATTGCAAAAATGAAATATATTCTAAGAATCATGATCTACTTTTTTGGACTCTTCATCATTACGATAGGCATTAATCTTTCTATTGTATCAGGACTAGGAATTTCACCAGTATCAGCATTTACTTTACCAATCAGTAAAAGTCTAAATATGAGTTTAGGAGCAGTAACAACTTGTGCTTACGTCGTTTTTGTATTCATGCAGTATCTATTATTAAAAGAAAAATTTAAAAAAAGAAATATATTGCAGATACCTTTCAGCATTGCCTTTGGCTTTTTCGTTGATTTTACTGGATCTTTTATGAATAATATTGAGTTGAATAGTTATGGAGCTCAATTTCTTGTTTTGATTTTCAGTATTATTATTTGTGCGGTTGGAGCCACTTTGTATATTGTGATGGATATTGTTCCTAATGCTCCTGAGGGATTACAATTATCTGTATGCGAAAGGTTCAATCTTCCCTTTTCTAAAGTGAAAATTGCTTCAGATTGTATATTTGTTTTTATTGGTTTTATGATTACCTTTCTTTTCCTGGAAGGAAATACAGCAATTCGTGAAGGCACGATTTTGTCAGCGCTATTAACAGGAAAAATAATTGGAGTATTTTCTAAGAAAGCAGGTTCAATGTTAAAGAAAATTGCATTTTATGATCAAACAGATACATCTTGTATAAGATAACTTCTGTAAATTGACTAAAGGAGGTTTTTAAAATGAATACGGTAATTGTTTATTATTCATATTGAAAAATTAAGTAATCCAGAGGAAATGACGATTGCTTTAGCAGATTAGAAATTGAAAGAAAATAAATAGGAGGAAATGTTAAATGAAACGACCATATATATTCTGTCATATGATGACTTCTTTAGATGGTAAGATTACAGGATCTTACATGAATACACCAGAAGGAAATTTAGCTGGAAATGTATTTTATGATATTGCATTTGGAAAGAATGCATACTATAAGCATCAAGGATGGTTATCAGGTAGAGTGACAACGGATGATAACTTTACATTTTATGAGAAGCCAGATTTAAATGAAAATGATCCAAAAGTTCCTGAAGGAGATTTTATTTCTGAAGTAGATGCAAATATGTATTATGTATCTGTTGACCCATCTGGAAAATTGGGGTGGAAGAAAAATACATTAACTTATGTAGATACAACTGCACATGTTCTTGAAATTTTAACAGAAAAAGCTTCAAATTCATATAAAGCGTTTTTAAGACGTTTGGGGATTTCTTACATAATTGCAGGAAAAGATGAATTAGATTCTGAAATGGCGATGAGAAAATTATATAAATTTGGTCTTATGTCAATATCTTGGACACAAAGAGTCAAACTTTTTTTATGCTGCACTTCTAGCTAATAATTCACATTGATCAGGAGTCATATAATTAATAGAAGAGTGTAGTCTTTTTTTGTTATACCATGCTTCAATATATTTAAAAATAGCTATATTAGCTTCTTCGAAGGTACGGTATGTATTTCTATATATTTCTTCCTTCTTTATAGATGAATGAAAAGATTCTATACAAGCATTGTCATATGGACAACCTTTCTTACTAAATGATTGTGTAATATTAAGCTTTTTACATATTTCCTTTAAATCATTACTAGTGTATTGAGAGCCTAAGTCAGTATGGAATATTAACTGCTTATTTTTATCCGGGCTTTGGTTGTAATGGGCGTTTTTTAAAGCCTTAACAACTAAATCATTAGTCATTCTTTTACCGAAAGCGTAGCAAATTATTTTTTTAGAATGTAAGTCAAGAACAGAAGCCAAATAGCACCAACCATCTTTGATAGTATGAATATATGTAATGTCTCCTACCCATTTTTCATTAATAGAAGTGGTCGTAAAATCTCTTTTCAAAACGTTTTCTAGACCTTCTACTACTTTTTTATTTGAATGAGGTTTGTATTTTTTGACAGTTATTGCGCAAAGATCAAGGTCCTTCATTCTTCTTTGAACTCTTTTCAAAGAGACGTTAAAGCCTTCTGTACCAAGTATATGATGAATCCTAGGAGCACCATATATACCTTTATTAGCTTTATATATCCTTATAATAGCTGCTTTTAATGCCTCATTTTCTAGTTTTCTTATAGATTTAGTTTTGTCAAGAGATTTATAATATGTGCTTCTGGCTACGCCCAGAACGGAACACATAGTCTTAATATCATAGTTGGTTTTATTGCTGTCTATAAATTCTATTACTTCATCTAATTTTTTGTTGCAAATATGGCCATAGCTTTTTTTAAGATTTCATTTTCCTCTTTAATTCTTACCATTTCTTTTTTTAGTTCTTTAACTTCTTTTAATGTCATAACTTCATTTTCATCTACTTTAATTTCTTTTACATCTTTAATCCAGCCATTGATTGTTGATCTTGCAATGCCATATTCGCTACTTAGCTCTGCTAAGCTAATTCCTGATTTAAATAAGTCTACTATCATATCTTTATATTCTTGATCATATCTTCTGCCCTTTCCCATATATGGACACATCCTTTCTAACTAAATATTATTTTACTTAGTTCGACTTAATGTGTCCACTACTTTATACTAACATCAAATTCCTTATTATGTATTCATTGAAAGAAGTTTGTCAGCTTTGTAACATGACATATGATACTTTGAAATTTTATTGTAATAAAGGATTAGTACCTAATGTTAAAAGAGAGAAAAATAATTATCGAATTTTTGATGATAACAATATTGGTTAGTTAAAAAGTCTATCTTGTTTAAAAAAATGTGGTATGAGTATCGAAGAAATAAAAGAATATTTGGATTATTGCTTACAAGGGTAATCAATAATTTCTGAAAGAAAAGTAATTTTATCTCAAAAGAGGGAAGCACTTATTGAGCAAATGAAAATCATACAAGAATATATTGATACTAAACAGCAATTTTATGACGATATTTTAGATGGCAAGATAGAGTATAAAAGCAATTTGATTGTTAAATAAAAGGCTCATAGCCGTTTGTGATTGTTACTTATCTATTATGAGTAAATTTACGATAGCTATAAGTCTTTTTATATTTTAGGAGATAAAAGGGAGTGAAGAGCAAGCAACAGATACAACAATAAAAGCAATCAAAATGGGATTAGATAATGAATCAATAAGTAATCTCACATGACTTACAGAAAAGGAAATAAATATGCTTAGAGAGCTCAAAATAATTAGAGGACTAAAGAGGATATTGAGGTGACCCCAAAAAGTTAGACCCCAAAAACGACCTCCTAATCGTTAGATTTTTTGGTCTAACTTTTGGGAGTCGGTTCAAGGTCAATACCTTTTTAGATTTATAAATAGAATATTGACCAGGTGGTCTATAGATGATATGATTTATAATAGTAGACCACCTGGTCAATAAAAGGAGGATAATATGAGTGAAAGAGAGTGTCACACAAGTGTGAAAGAAAGAATAATCAATATAGCACTTGAAGAATTTGCACAAAATGGATATCAATCAGCATCTACAAATGTTATTTGTAAAAAGGCTAAAGTATCAAAAGGATTACTTTATCATTATTATGGATCTAAGGAAAATCTATATTTATCTGTGCTTAGATACTTTATTGATGAATTTAAAGAAAATATAACTATATATATTGAAGATAGTAATAAAAAGGGAATTGATTATATAAGTGAATACTTTAATGCTAAATTTAAATTTTTTGGAGAAAACCCACAGTACTCTAAACTTGTTTTAAATTTATTATTAAACAACAATATAGAAGGTGCAGAAATATTAGCTAATGAGTTTGAAGAGTATAATAATGTTCTTTTATATGAGATTATAAAGAACATAGATTTTAATCCTAAATTTAATAGAAATAAAGCATTTGAATTAATAGTTATGATAGGTTCAAAGTTAGAAGAAAAACATATGAAAGATATAGAATCTAAGGATAAACATATTGTTATAGAAGAGTTTAGAAAAGACCACAAGATAATGTTAGAAATGGTCTTTGAAGGTATTGATAAATAAAAGGAGGAATCTAGGTGATAAAAGGAATTGTATTATTAGCTTTATTTACAATTTTTGCGTTAATAATTGGTAAACTAGTTTCAAAAATTAAGTTACCATCTATACTTGGGTGGCTGATAACAGGTATGATAATAGGTCCACACGCACTAAATTTTATGAATAGTAGTATTATGGATGCTCAGTGGTTTCATGTTTTAAGTAATATAGGAGAAGTGTTAGTTGGAATGCTAATAGGTACTGAACTTGTACTAGAAGAACTTAAGAAGTCAGGAAAGCAAATAGTTATTATATGCCTATTTGAAGGTATGGTAGCATTTATAGTAGTTGCAGTTGCATTTTTTATATTTGCAGATATACCATTTTCTATAGCTTTAGTTTTTGGAGCAATTGCATTAGCAACAGCGCCAGCACCATCTTTATCAATTGTGAAAGAGTACAATGCTAAAGGGCCGGTTGCAAAGACTTTAATACCACTTGCTGCATTAGATGATGTGCTAGCGTTACTAGTATTTTTCATAGTTATTGGATTGGTTTCAGGAAGTATGACTGGTGAATCAATAAATATTATTTCTATTTTAATGATGATAATATTACCACTTGCTATAGGAACAGCTACAGGTGTTGTAGCAAGTAAAATTTTACGAAAGAAGAGCTCTAAAGGAGAAACGATATTAAAAGTTGCATTATTTGTATTAGTTACTGTTATTATTGGCAGATATGTAAATGAAAATATATTATCAATAAATTTATTATTATCAGGTATATCATTCTCTGCTATTATTGCCAATACAGTTGAAAAAGAGAGATTACATGAAATAATGGATGGAATTAATCCTATAATAAGTATAGCATTAGTTATAATGGTAATAGATTTAGGAGCACCATTAGATTATAGCTTAATATTTGGCGCAGGCCTTCTTACTGCTATATATATAATAGCTCGTGGAATAGGAAAAATATTAGGTGCTTATGCAGGTGGTAAGTTATCAAAAGCTGAAGATAATGTATGTAAATACTTAGGTCTTTCTCTTTTACCTCATTCTGGAGTATCGCTTATATTTACTGGGATAGCAGTAGAAACTTTAATGCCATTTGTACCAGAGTATGCAACGATGATACAAGGTACTATTGCAGCAGCAGCTGTTATAAATGAAATTATAGCTGTATTTTTAGCTAAGCAAGCATTTAAGATGGCAGGTGAACTTAAAGTTCAAGAAGAGATTAGCTTGGTATAAATGTAGAGAAGAATTGATTAATATTGGTGGTTTTTTTGTGCCTTTTCCTGCATAATGCGGGCTATGATGCCCAAAAATATTGAAAAATATATAAAAGATATAGTAAAATAAGGATGTATATCATTTAATATGCCGACTGGTTACAACAAAATAGTTTTTATGTTGTCAGTCAAAAAATATATATAGAAAGGAAGATACAATGAAGAAATACAGAAAACAGTGGTTCAGCGGCCTGTTGGCAGCCTCTGTGCTGTTCTCTGCACTTCCTGTGAACGCACTGGCGGTAGAGATACAGAACGCTGGAGGGTTATGCGAACATCACCCAGAGCATACGTCAACATGCGAATATGTGAATGATGTGCTGGGAACACCATGTAATCATGAGCATACTGAAGAATGCTACACAGTTAAGACGGACTGTACTCATGAGCATACGACAGAGTGCTATCCTCAAGATAGCGTATCTGGCAATGATGATACTCAATCTGATGCAGAGGAGAAAGAGCCAACTGCATGTACACATGAGTGTAGCGATGAAAGTGGCTGTATCAAAAGAGAATTAAACTGTCAGCATCAGCATGACGGAGATTGTGGCTATACCCAAGGTACTCCGGGAAGCCCTTGCACCTATGTGTGTGCAATCTGCAAGGGTCAGGACGACAAGCAGGAAGAAATCGAATGTACATGTACCACTCTATGCAGCGATGAAGCCATCAATGAGGACTGCCCGTTGTGTGGTGTGAAGGACGCTGACCTGAGTCAATGCACTGGCAATGAGGCTGAGCTCGATACTAATACTGATACTGAGGATGATACTGGTATTAGCAATGATGATGAGATCGATAACAGCGAGGAATTAAATAAGTTATTTCTTGAAGAATTAGCTGATGGTGATTCTGTAACAGTTTCAACTTCAGCAGAGTTTGAAAAAGCTTTGGCCAAAGGTGTTGATGAAATCATTGTAAATGGAGTAATTACGATTACAAGTGGAACAGGGTCTGATATGGATTTAAATCCTATAAAGTTTCCAGCAGGTATAACAATAGATGGAAAAGGCTCTGGAAATTTGGTGATACGTTCTCCTATACAAATTGATGGAGATGATGTTACATTTAAGGATATAGAAATGAATTTCATATCGAGTGATGCTCTTGGCGGCATACCTCATCGTGAAATATTTTTAGCAGGGCATACTTTAACCCTTGATAATGTTAACTGCTATACTGATGGTGCCAGCGGATCATTAGGTGGTTTTGGAAGCTCAGAAGATGAATTGCTTCCAACTGTTTATGCTGGAGGGTATCATGGAACAACCATTAACGAAAATGGTGCTGAGCTTAATATTATAAATTCAAATGATAAAACAAATATAAAGGCAATCTATGCTGGACATGATGAAGGCAAGTTCAATATGGTACCATATTACGGAGATATTAAGTTAAATATAGATGGAAAAACATCTGTACGTGAAGGTATATTTTCTAAGGAAAATACAGGAAAGGTCACTATAAATATAAATGGAAAAAATCTTGCTTCATCCAGAATAAAATATTTTGAAGGCAATGCAAATACAGATATTTTATTTGATGGTATTTCTGCACAAAAAGTTGAAGTTAATGGCATAAATAATATAAAGCTTGTAAATGGTTCGACTTTTGAGCCGATTTCTAAATCTGAAGCATCAATTAATAATATTGAAGTGCCGACAGGAACTGTACTTAACCTTATTTCTATGCCGGGAACTACTATTGCAGGTAACTTTAAAGGCGGGGGTACATTAATACTTGATAAGGACGACTCTTTAGTTATAAAAGGCGAAATCAGCGGGAATACAACGTTTAAAACGTGGGGTGGCTCGCTAGGGCTTGTGGGCAATCTTATTGATGGCAAGTCGTACATAACAAGTGTTTCTGGAAATATATCAGGAACTATAAAGCTTGATGCAGGATATAACAGCAACTATTCTTTGGAATTTGCTCAGAACAGATGGATGGCAAAAAACAATACGCCATCTCATGACAGGGAGTTAGGAAGCTTTAAAATTATATCAGCTCCAAGTTTTGCTGATTTTGAAGTTCTTGAAAAAGAAGCTTTGGATAGTAAGATTGAAAAGTCATATGTATTTGTAACAGAATCAAAAGATATAAATGATGAGGTTTATGTACCAGAGCTTTATGGATATGTACTTAGAGAAGAAGATATTAATAATTTGGATGAAACCCAATGGGGTACAGACATATTTCTTATGGAATCTGATGATTGGAACGGCGAGTATTTTCTTCAATTTGGCACCGAAAATTCCAATATAAGCAGCAAGATCAAGCCGGGAAAATATATAGTACTATTTCTAGCTGAGGAACCTGCTGATCCTAATAATGTCACTGTTGGTGAACTTCTTAAAGCATCTATTGGCAGTGAGAAAATCACAATTTACAAAAATGAAGGACAAGCAACAAAAGAAATCAAAGCTGAAAATATAGATATTATACCAAATCAAAAATTTACAGGAAAAGAGATAAAGCCTAAGGTTAAAGTTGTTGTTGATGGAAACGAATTGTCCGAAGGTAATGACTATATTGTAAAGTATGAGAAGAATATTAATGTCACAACTGGAGAAAATAAGGCAAAAGCTATTGTAGAAGGTATAGGCAGTTACAGTGGAAGTGTAGAAGTCAGATTTGATATTGTTAGAGGTGAAACTCAAACCAGCGGAGCTGTTTCTGCAGAAAAAAAATCGTATGAATATGGTGAAACTGTGAAACTTACATTTACAGCAGAGCCTAAAAAGGATGTAAATTCTGCAATTATGTTAATGAGCCCGTCAGAAAATAAAGCGGATTTCTATTTTGGAAATACACTTTTGGGTTCGGCTGACGTGGTAGATGGCAAGGCGGTGATTTTCTACAATACTGCAAAGCGCAGCATTCCTATTGGAAATGCCGATATTACAGTTGATTTTGGTGGCAGCAGTACACTTGAGTCAGCTAATTTTACAGAAAGAGGCGTATTTACATTAAATAAAAAAATACTTCAGCCAATGGATATTGCAAGTATTTCTTTAAAGGATCTTGTTTATGATGGCGCTAAAAAGCAGACTGAGATAACAGGTATAAATTGGAAAGATGCATCAATTACTGGAATCACTTTTACTGGAAATGCTGAGTTGCCTTCATCAAATGCTGGAACCTATTCTGAAGCTGATATAACTAGCATTGCACTTAAGGAAGAATGTGGAAATTGGTATGACGCAAGTCAGTTAAACACAAAAATTTCAAATGTTAAGATAAGCCCTAATGCTGTTATAAGAAAGGCAGAAAGTAAAGGAACTGTGATTAAAAACCTAACATTTTCCAGTGGCGGTCCAAAGAATTTTGCTTTTGATAAGAGCATAATACCAGACGGATACACGATTGTAAGCGTTGAAGAATTGCACGGGTTAAGCAATTATGGAAGCATTTTAAGTAATGTAAGAGTATCACAAAATGGAATAGATTTTGAAGTTTTAGAAAATGAGGGAAGCGGGTCCATACATGCAGCAATTAAATTCTTAAATCATGAAGATATTCATATTGTGCTTAATGTTGTTAAGACAGGAAAAACACAGGTTACTCCTAAGTACAGCATACCAGATGTGATATACAGCGGAGTTGCGTATGATGCTTGGCATGTTGAAGAATATAAGAGGGAAGATATTAAAGCATCATATTATGATATGACAGAACAAAAAAATCTTGACAGCGCACCTATAAACGCAGGAAAGTACGGCGTAACCCTCAGGATTGAAACAGCAAATGAATTTGGCGAGGTAAGTGGTGAGTTTGAAATAAAACCAAAGCAAGTGGAAATAAAGGCAATTGAAAAAAATATCAAAGTAGACGATATTATTCCTAGTTTGGATAATCCAGTTGAAGGCGTGGATTATGAGTTTGTGTCTGACAGACCGAAGGAAGAAATCGGTGTTATAAGAATGGCCTATGATAAAACACCAGACGCGGGGAATGTTGGCAGATATGAGATATTAATAGGCGTTACAGGTGATAGTAACCCAAACTACTCTGTTAAAACTGAAAGCGCGTGGCTGAATATCCTAAATGGAACAGAAACGCAATATGAAGTTAGAGTAAACGGTGGTCGTGCAGATAAAGTAAAAGCACAGTCTGGTGATAAAGTAACAATTACTGCAGAAGAATTGAAAGGCAGGAAATTTGTACATTGGATTGTGAATAGCAACAATGTACAGTTGTCTGATGTTAACAGCTCAGTAACTACGTTTATCATGCCAGCTGAAGATGTAGATGTGATAGCTGTCTTTGAGGATGATTCTAGCGACGGTACAGGTGATGGCAGTAGTTCTGGAGGCGGTAGCAGTTCTGGAGGTGGCAGCAGTTCCGGAGGCAGCGGAAGTTCTGGCGGAGGTGGAAGCAGTGATTCCACAAGTATTGATCGCCCGAACAATAACAAGCCAAATACTCCAACCATAGGGAAAACAAAACCGATAAAATCGGATATATATGGAAAAGTTTCACTTACAAAAGAAATAGTGTCTGAAGCTGTCTCTATAGCACAGGCAGACGCAATGAAGAATGGTAATATAGAAAACGGCATAGCTGTTTCAGTCCCAGTGGAAATAGATACAAATTTGAACAATGTTCAGATTCCTCTAAACGCCAGCACGTTGGACACACTAATTTCCTCCAATGTAAAACGCTTTACAATTGATGTGAACCGTATGGCTGAGATTAGTTTTACACTGGACACGCTAAAGGAGTTGAATACTCAGAGTTCAAGTGATATTGCGATACAGATTAAGCAGGCAGACGTTTCATCAAATGAAGGAAAAGCAGCTATTGGAAGCCGTCCAGTGTATGACATTAACATACATGCTGTCAAGGAAGGAAAGGAAAATCCAATAACAACCTTGAACGGAAAGACTGTAAGTATTGCAATACCATATACGCCTTCAAATGGCGAAGTTATAGGTAACTTGCATGCAGTCTATGTGGACGGCAGTGGTAAAGTAAATTGGCTGACTAAATCTAGCTATAATGCAGACCAAAAAGCCGTTATTTTTGAAACAGAGCATTTCAGTGTTTATGGAATTGGATACAAGACCGATCTTCCAGCATTTACGGATATTGAAAATCACTGGGCTAGAGAAGATATTGTATTTGCAGCAAGCCGCGGATTGTTCTCTGGCACTAGTGATACTACTTTCAGCCCGGATATGAGCTTATCTCGTGCGATGTTTGTCACAGCATTAGGAAAGTTGGCAGGCATCAACCCTGATAGTTACAAAAAAGGCAAGTTTACTGACGTTGCAATGGATGCCTACTATGCACCATATGTGAACTGGGCAGCACAGAGTGGAATTGTCAGCGGAACAAGCGAGACAACTTTTGCACCTAATAGTAATATTACACGTGAGCAGATGGCAGTCATTATGAATAATTATATGGAAAAGATGGGCTATACCATTCCGAAAACGCTAGTGGTTATGACATTCACAGACGATGCACAGATTTCTTCATGGGCGAAAGACTCAGTAAAGGCGATGCAGCAGGCGGGTATTTTCTCAGGTAAGGCAGGCAACAAAGTTGACCCTAAAGGCTTAGCTACTCGTGCGGAAGCTACCGCAGTTATCCACCGTTTTGTGGAAGTGGTCATAGACCCACAGAGTGCAAATGGATGGAGAAAGAACGACAGCGGAGAATGGTATTACTACAAAGATGGAGAGCAGTCAAAAGGCTGGATATTTGATAATCAGAAATGGTATTGGTTAAACAATTTAGATGGAAAGATGTTTGCCGGTGGTTGGAAGGAAATAGACAGCAAGTGGTACTATTTCTATTCAGATGGATTAATGGCAGCAAACACTATCATTGATGGATATAAAATAGGCGCGGATGGCGCAATGATTAATGGATAACAGCAGAAAAACTGTGGGAGGCAAGGACACATATAATCTTTGCCTCCTTTTTTCTTTTTTATTATAAGGAGAAATCTACTATCAGATCTCTATATTATGCTATTTCTTATAATGGACATATCCTCTCTTAACTAAATATTATTCTGCTTAGTTCTACTTAATGTGTCCACTGCTTTATACTAGCATCAAAGAGTATCTACTATTTTATACTAACATCTAATACAAAAATATCTGAATTTTTCTAATAAACATTATAAAAATTATAAAAAAACATATTTGGTGAAGATATTCACTGAAAAGATTGGTGTTAATTTATATAAAGGTTGATTTTTTTTATTCTTTAGGAAATTATATTCACGAACAATCTGTAGATAAGTTATTTAAAAAAATATTACAATAGACTAATGCATAGTTCCTAAAGAATAAAAAATAGATTATATGCGCCTGGACTTTTCTTCGGTAAGCTCAGAAAATCCAGAGTGCGCTGAAAAAAATCGACGGCTTAAAGGATTACGTTTTATAAAAGCTATTGTATTCTATTGGATTTGTATTTTATGGAAGACTATATCATAGTCGCCTTGGCGATTTTTTTTAATATGAATATTGTTATAATTGCACTTAGTATAATAGTTTGTTTTTATGATTATATATCAGCAATTATATATGGCAATTTATAATTTTTATTATCATTTAATTTTGAATATTTACTAGGTGTAATTCCCTTATATTTTTTAAACGTTTTAATAAAATAGCTTAAGTCATTAAATCCGCAATTATAAGCAATATCTGTTATGGAAAGATCTGTGGTTACAATTTGATAGCTTGCACATTCTATCCTATAATAATTTAAATAATCTATGGGAGTTCGATGAATCATTTCATAAAAAAATTTACAAAAATATTTTGGAGACATACAAATAATCCTAGATAAATCTTCTAAAGTTAAAGGGGAAGAATAGGATTCCTCGATAACTTCTAAAACTTTTTTTAACTGTTTGATTTTTTTACTATCATTTTGAGTATGTTGATAATCTCGAGAATACATTTTATTTTTGTATATATAACTAAATAATTGATATAGCAAGCCTAATGTCATTAATTCAAAGCTATCTTCTCTAAGTTTTATTGTTTTAAATAAATTAGATATGATTTTATTAAAATTAGAATTGGATTTTGGAAAATAATCATTAATAATTATATTATGATTTATTAGATGTTGAATATATTTCATTCCAGAAAAATTGTCTTTTAATAGCATATTCATATTAAAAACAATACATTCATATGTACAATCTTCAGGTTCGGCAGAGTGTAAAATACCATCTCTTATAATAACTATATCGCCTTCTTTTACCAAGATTTCTTTTTGATTCAGATAAATATTAAGTGTACCTTTTAAAACCTTTATTATTTCATATTCTAAATGCCAATGATAGGACATTTTATACCTAGGATGTAATTTGTCTACATAATAAAATTCTATGGGAAAGTCAAAAGTACCTCTTTGCTTAACTTCATTATATTCTGAATATCTCATTACAATTTCTCCTTTAAATAAATATGAATATTGTTATATTTTTTGCCATTATAACACAAGTATTAATTAAATTATAATCGTATAATGAAATCGTAATCAAGAGGAAATTAGAAATAAGTAATATAGTAAAGATTTATATTAAAATAGTTAATAATTTGAGGAGGATGGCTAATATGGCAAAAAACAGACTAATAGGAGATTATCCTGTAATTGGAATAAGACCAACTATTGATGGAAGAAGAGGCATGTTAGATGTAAGAGGTTCTCTTGAAGAACAAACTATGGGAATGGCAAAAGCAGCAGCAGAATTATTTAGATCAAATCTTAAATATTCTAATGGTGAGCCAGTAAAGGTTGTCATAGCAGACACAACAATAGGAAGAGTTGCTGAATCAGCAGCTTGTGCATCAAAGTTTAAAAAAGAAGGTGTAGATATTACTCTTACAGTTACTCCTTGTTGGTGTTATGGTGCAGAAACAATGGACATGGATCCAATGACAATAAAAGGTGTATGGGGGTTTAATGGAACTGAAAGACCAGGAGCAGTATATTTAGCATCTGTACTTGCAACACATGCACAAAAGGGGTTACCAGCATTCGGAATATATGGACGTGATGTTCAAGATGCAGATGATACAGAAATCCCAGAGGATGTAAAAGAAAAATTATTAAGATTTGGTAGAGCAGCTGTTGCAGCAGCTACTATGAGAGGAAAATCTTATTTACAAATTGGTTCTATCTGTATGGGAATTGGCGGATCAATAATAAGTCCAGAATTCTTTGAAGAATATCTAGGAATGAGAATTGAATCAGTGGATGAAGTGGAAATCATAAGAAGAATGACAGAAGGCATCTATGATGAAGCTGAATTCCAAAAAGCTCTTGCATGGACAAAGGAGCATTGTAAAGAAGGCTTTGATAAAAATCCAGTAGGAGCTCAAAAAACTAGAGAAGAAAAAGATAAAGATTGGGAATTTACTGTTAAAATGATGTGTATTATTAAGGACTTAATGAATGGAAATGAAAATCTTCCACAAGGTTGTGAAGAAGAAAAAGTTGGACATAATGCTATTGCAGCAGGTTTCCAAGGTCAAAGACAATGGACTGATTTCTATCCAAATTGTGACTTCTCAGAATCTTTATTAAATACATCATTTGATTGGAATGGACCTAGAGAGCCTTATATATTAGCAACTGAAAATGATACATTAAATGCTGCAACAATGTTATTTAATAAGCTTTTAACAAATACAGCTCAAATATTTGCTGATGTTCGTACTTATTGGAGTGAAGAGGCAGTTGAAAAAGCAACAGGTTATAAAATTGAAGGAGCTGCTAAAGAGGCTGGCGGATTTATACATTTAATTAATTCAGGTGCAGCATGCTTAGATGCTAATGGTGGAGCAAAGGATGCAAATGGAAATGCTGTTATTAAACCTTTCTGGGAAATCACAGAAGAGGATAAAAAGAATATTCTTGAAGCTACAACATGGAATCCAGCAGATCAAGGATATTTTAGAGGCGGCGGATTCTCATCAAGATTCTTAACAAAGGATGTTATGCCTTGTACTATGGCTAGAATTAATATTGTTAAAGGATTAGGTCCTGTACTTCAATTAGTAGAAGGATGGACAGTTGAACTTCCAAACGAGGTTAATGAAGTTTTATGGAAGAGAACAGATTATACTTGGCCTTGTACTTGGTTTGCTCCAAGAACAACAAAAGAAGGTCCATGCAAATCAGCATATGATGTTATGAATAATTGGGGAGCTAATCACGGAGCAATAAGCTATGGACATATAGGTGCAGATTTAATAACTTTAGCTTCTATTTTGAGAATTCCAGTATGCATGCATAATGTTCCAGATGAAAAAATATTCAGACCAGCAGCTTGGAATGCTTTTGGACAAGATAAAGAAGGACAAGATTTTAGAGCTTGTGCTACTTATGGACCACTATATAAATAGTAATTTTAAATTAGGCATATTATATTAAAGAAAATAACAAGTTCCAATATGCCAAGGATATTTTTCATCAGATAATTAAAGTAGATTAGTCTAATAACTTGATTAATTAAGTAAGCCTACTGAAGAATTATGATGTAAGATAGGAAGGCAGATTTGACTTGTTATTTTTTGATAATGCATTAAATAAAGTTTGAAAAAGTAAATTTATATTCATAATTATAAAAGAACGCACAATCAAAAGAGTTAGCAGGTGAAAATATGAAACAAAAAAAGGTACTAGCATTTGATTTTGGTGCATCTAGTGGAAGAGCAATGCTTGGAACATATGATGGAAATACAATTGAAATAGAAGAAATTCATAGATTCTCTAATGATCCAGTTGTTGTAAATGGCACTATGTACTGGGATGTATTGAGATTATTTTATGAAATAAAGCAAGGGATCATAAAAGCAAAACATTATGGCAGCTTTTGTAGTATTGGTGTGGATACTTGGGGAGTTGATTTTGGAATTATTGATGAGTATGGAAATTTAATAGAAAATCCTATTCATTATAGAGATAGCAGAACAAATGGAATGTTAGAAAAAAGTTTAGAAAAGATTTCTAAAGAGGAATTCTACAATATTACAGGTAACCAATTCATGGAGATTAATACAGCATTTCAATTACTATCATTAGTTGAAAAGAGGTCATATATTTTAGAGAGAGCAGATAAAATTTTATTAATGCCAGATTTATTCAATTATATGCTTACAGGGTTAAAAATAACTGAATATTCCATTGCATCAACTACACAGTTATTAGATGCAAGAAAGCAAACTTGGTCTGATAGAGTAATAGATGCTCTTAACATTCCTAAGAGACTATTTACAGAAATCATTCCTACAGGTACAAGTATTGGAAAGGTTTCAGATGATATTTGCAGAGAACTAGGGATAGAAAAATGTGATGTGGTTTCAGTAGCAGGTCATGATACTCAGAGTGCTCTTGTATCTGTACCTAACAAAGAAAAAGATTTTATATTTATTAGTTGTGGCACATGGTCATTGTTTGGAACAGAACTAGAAAGACCATTAATTAATGATATATCAAGTAAATACAACATAACTAATGAAGGGGGGGATGGTGGAAAAGCTTCATTTTTAAAAAATATAATTGGTTTATGGCTTATACAAGAAAGTCGCAGACAATGGATTAAAGAAGGAGAAGAATATGGATTTGGCCAGCTAGAGAGTATGGCAGCCTTAGCAAAGCCATTTAAGTGCTTTATTGATCCAGATGCTCCAGAATTTGTACCGGCAGGCAATATTCCAGAACGTATTCGTGAATATTGTAAGCGCACAAATCAAGAAGTACCAGAAACAAAAGCAGAAATTGTTAGATGTATAGATGAAAGTCTTGCTTTGAAATATAGATATGAACTTGAAAAAATAAAAGAGTGCACTAATAAAACATATGAAAATATATACATGGTAGGTGGAGGTACTCAAAGTAAATTACTTTGTCAAATGACTTCAAGTTCATGTAACTGTAAAGTAACAGCGGGGCCTATAGAAGCAACAGTGTTTGGAAATATTGCATTACAATTAATTGCTTTAGGATTAATTAAAGGATTAGATGAAGCTAAGAGAATTATTGAAAAATCATCTGATATTAAGGAATATAATCCAGAGGATATATCACTTTGGAATAAAGCTTATGAGAGATTTAAGGAGGTAATAAAGTGCTAAAAGGAATACCACAAATTTTATCGCCAGAGTTATTAAAAGTATTATGTGAAATGGGACATAGTGATAGATTGGTTATTTCTGATGGAAACTTTCCAGCTGAAAGCATGGGAAAGAATGCAATTGTTATTAGATGTGATGGTCATGGTGTGCCAGAAATTTTAGATGCTATTTTAAAAGTCTTTCCTTTAGATACTTATGTTGAAAATTCAGTAAACTTAATGGAAGTTATGCCAGGAGATGATGTAGAGACTCCTATTTGGCAAGAATATGAGAAAATTATAAATAAATATGACGATAGAGGAAAAAATTGTATAGGCAATATTGAACGTTTTGCGTTTTATGAAGAAGCAAAGAAGGCCTATGCTATTATTGCAACAAGTGAAAAGGCACTTTACGCTAATATTATGATTCAAAAGGGAGTAGTAGTTGGAGATTAGATCGATATAGAAAAATTAAATATTAAGGAGATGGATTTAAATGGCAAATAGAATGGTATTAAATGAAACCAGCTATATAGGGGCAGGAGCAATTGAAAATATTGTTACAGAAGCAAAAATAAGAGGATATAAAAAAGCCTTAGTAGTAACAGATAAAGATTTAATTAAATTTAATGTAGCAACAAGAGTAACTGAACTTTTAAAAAATAATAATTTAGAATTTGAAATTTTTGATGAAGTAAAAGCCAATCCAACTATAAATGTTGTTTTAAAAGGTATAGAAAAATTTAAAGAAGCTAAAGCTGATTATATTATAGCTATTGGTGGTGGATCATCAATTGATACAGCAAAGGCTATTGGAATAATAATAAATAATCCTGAATATTCAGATGTAAGAAGTCTTGAAGGTGCGGTAGAAACTAAAAAGAAATGTGTTGATATTATAGCAGTACCAACAACAGCAGGAACAGCAGCAGAAGTTACTATTAATTATGTAATAACTGATGAAGAAAAGAAACGTAAATTCGTATGTGTTGATCCACATGATATTCCAATAATTGCAGTAGTTGATTCAGAAATGATGTCATCAATGCCAAAGGGATTAACAGCAGCAACTGGAATGGATGCTTTAACTCATGCAATTGAGGGATATATAACTAAAGGGGCATGGGAATTAACAGATGCTCTTCATTTAAAGGCTATAGAAATAATATCGCGTTCTCTTAGAAGTGCAGTAAATAATGAACCAAAAGGCAGAGAAGATATGGCACTTGGACAATACGTTGCTGGTATGGGCTTCAGTAATGTAGGTTTAGGAATAGTACATGGTATGGCTCATCCACTTGGGGCATTTTATGATACTCCACATGGAATAGCAAATGCAGTAATTCTGCCATATGTTATGGAATATAATGCAGAAGCTACAGGTGAAAAATATAGAGAAATTGCAAGGGCAATGGGAGTTACTGGTGTAGATAATATGTCTCAAGAAGAATATAGAAAAGCTGCTATTGATGCAGTCAAAAAACTTTCAGAAGACGTTGGAATTCCAAAGACTTTAAGAGAAATTGGAGTAAAAGAAGAAGACTTAAAAGCACTTGCAGAATCAGCTATGGCAGATGCATGTACTCCAGGTAATCCAAGAGATACAAGTATTGAAGAAATTTTAGAAATATATAAATCAATTTATTAGATTAGGTATATGAAATAAAATAACAAGTCTAAAATTAAAATGAGAGGTAATGCTATTATTTAATAAGTGCGTTGTCTCTTATTCTAATTTTATAAAAAAGTTTGAAAAGTTTTTTATGTTTAAGAAAGCATTTTGGGTTCCATATGAGGATAGTGGTAGTTATCCTACACTTACAAAAGCTATTGAAGCAATTTCTAAATATTGTGATGAAAATGGGGATTCTTGTATATTTACAGGAGATGATGAAGTTGAAATAAATGGTAAGAAGTATGAAATATACAGAGGATATGAGAATTGTAGTAGAGGAAATTATGGAATAAAGTGTAGAGAAAAATAAACATCAAAATTATTATAAAAATAATTATCAATATAGATAAATTCTAATTTGTTGAGTAAAAAGTCTTCATGTGTATGGCATCTTTCTAATGGAAGATTATACATATTATTCACCTAGAATTATAAACAACAGATAAAATGAAGCCGATTTCATAAGACTCAGAGCCTATGAACCATTAGTAAGCTTTCAAACAGGCAAATATGTAGTAACATACGTTGTATATTCTAATGAAATTCAAAAGACAAAGGTAGTATTATAAACAGGAATAAATGAATATAGTGTAAAAACAATATCTATGTTTGATAAAGATTATGATATTGTAGCTAAAGAGGTTGAAGAAAAACTAAATAATAATATTTAAGTAACAAAGTGACTTGATTGCATTAATTGCTACAAAATTATCTGTAGTAGGAGAGTAAGAGAAGATTAAAGCTATTGTATAATTTAAGATAAAGTTTAGCCGCATAATTAACTAGCAAGAGGAGTTATGAAAGATGAGATTAGTACCAGTAAAAAAATTGAAAGAAAAATTCTGAGATTGCTATCAATGTAATTGATAACAATTGGAGATTAATGTTAAAAGAAGGACAAAAATTACTCCAAAAGGGGTAGAAATTTTAGACAACTTGGGTATATCATATGTATATATTAATGATGAGTATTGTTTTAATAACAAACAGAGTAAATACACCATGAAAATAGATTATTTATACAAAAGCATTAGGGGGTTAGAAGATATTGCCAATAAGGTTATTAGAGGGGAAGCGGAAGTAAAGAATTAGATGATGCGATGGTTATAGCGACACAGTTTGTGAATGATATTCTTTAGAAGCTGATAATCTTAAAATATTATATGAGCCCAATAAGATTGTTGTAAGTTCTATTATTGAGCAAACAATATATGTGGCAATTATGTCTGTAATATTAGGGGCAAAAATGAATCTGAGAAGGGAGAAATTAATAAAACTTTGTATAGCTGCATTATTAAAAGATATAGTATTAGTGTCATCGAAGGTTGAAAAAAATATAAAATATGCATATAAACAACATCCTATATTAGGCTATGAATATTTAAAGAAAAATTATTCATTAGACGAAGAAATATTACTTGCAATTTTACATGATCATGAACAATTTGATGGCTTAGGGTATCCTAATAAACTAGAAGGTGAAGAAATTAGTAGTTTTGCTAGAATAATAAGTATAGTTTATAGCTTTTATGAAATAAAAATAAATCATATAATGTTAGATAAAAATCAAATATTATTTGAAGAGAATTTGAAAAAAATTTAAAAGGGTTTGATATGGAAATATTAGGATAGTTTTTAAAGCGTGTAGAAGTGTTTACATTAGATACGAGGGTGACTCTTAACGATGGAGATATAGGGATCGTAATTAAAAATAATACAAAAAATTCATTTAAACCTCTTGTCAAGATTATTAAAAGTAATCATAAATTAGAAGGAGAGATTATAGATCTTTATAATAATAAAAATATATTTATAAGTTACATAACATATTATGTTGATTAGTGCTAAAAATATTAATTTTAGATATACATAGTTTAAATAAAAAATTATTGTGTAATTATTTTAATAATGAAAAAATGTCCAGAATATAAGAATATAAGAATATAAGAATATAAGAATATAAGAATATAAGAATAT
>ENA-OWPM01000525-OWPM01000525.1-human-gut-metagenome-genome-assembly--contig:-NODE-525-length-43817-cov-6.283648_pt1 | contig 43817 bp, 35 predicted proteins | sample MGYA00248267_ERZ651852 | MGnify/ENA primary metagenome ERZ651852 (study PRJEB26924, sample SAMEA4378228) | human gut metagenome | biome: human gut; feature: human-associated habitat; material: faeces...
TAGGAGTAAGTTCGATCAGCCAAATATAAAATTTGGGTTCTCACTTATATTCTGGGCATTTTATCTTTATTAAAATATTTATACAAATAAATTTTTTAAAGGAAACTCGCTATTCACGTTCGTTCATAGGAGTAAGTTCGATCAGCCAAATATAAAATTTGGATTCTCACTTATATTCTGGGCATTTTATCTTTATTAAAGGATTTATGCAAATAATTTTTTAAATGAAACTCACTATTCACATTCATTCATAGGAGTAAGTTTAAGCAGCTAAATGCAAGATCTGGGATCTCACTTAAATTCTAGGAATTTTACAATGTCTAAAATATTTATGCAACTTTTTTATTTCAAACTTTGATATATTACTATGTTTATCTATAATTTTGTATAACAATTTGAATACTAACATTACCATTATATTCATTTATATTGGGATAAAATACAAAATCTAGTTTTACATCATTAAAAATTCCATCATATAATTTTGATAATTCTTCTGAATTGTATTTATCACAAACCGTTTGTTCAAATTCTTCTATATCTCCAAAATATATTCCATCAAATATTTTATCACTATTACTTTTAAGCTTCAATTTTAATACATTTCTATTTTTGCCCAATATCTGTGCTTTAATAACATTAACATCTTTAATTCCAAACAAAGCTTTCTCATTTCCTTTTCCAAAAGGTTCAAGCTTCTCTAAATCTTCTATTAATCTTAAATTTATTTGATCTAACGGCAATACGCAATCTATCTTAATTTTTTTTATTAAATCCTCATCTTTTAACATTGAATTTTCATTTAGTTTTTCTCTAAGTTTGTCAATATTTTCTTCCTTGATAGAAAGACCTGCTGCCATTGGATGACCACCAAACTTTTCTAATAACTCTTTACATTCCAAAAGTTTTTCAAACATATTATATTCTTCAATTGATCTTCCAGAACCTTTTGCAAATTCTTCACCATTTGTAAGAATCAGTGTTGGTGCATTATATCTTTCTCTTATTCTTCCTGCAATTATTCCTGCTAGACTTTCATGAATGTGAGGCAAATAAACTACCAATACTTTATCATTTATTATTTCAGTTCCTTCTATGATTTCTATGGCATCTTCTACGCCTTTCATTGTCATATCTTTTCTTTCTGCATTTAATTTAACTAATTCTTTAGCTAAGTGTACTGCCTCATCTTCTTCATCTGCTAATAATAGTCTTAATCCTTTTTTAGCATTATCTAATCTGCCTGATGCATTTATACATGGTCCTATTATAAAGCCTAGATGATATACAGATATTGTCTTATCTTGTATTTCATTTTCTCTAATTAACTCACCTAATCCTAAGTTAGTCGTATTATTTATTTTTTCTAAGCCTTTTTTAACAAAAATTCTATTTTCATCAATTAAATCAACAACATCGCAAACTGTTGCTATTGCTAAAAACTCTATTAGCTTATAGCATTCTTCTTTATCTATATTAAATTCTTCATATAGCACTTCTATAAGTTTAAATGCAACACCTGCACCACAAAGACTCTTGAATTTATAATTGCAGTCTTTTTGTTTAGGATTTAATATTGCATCAGCATCTGATCGAAGAAATATTTTCTTATTATTTTCATCTTCAACAAAAGGTATGTCATGATGGTCAGTAACAATTACAGTTAAACCTAATTCCTTAGCATATTTTATTTGATCTATTGCTGAAATTCCATTATCACATGTTAAAATTGTATCTATACCATCATCTTTTGCTTCCTTAATTATTTTCTCATTTATTCCATATCCATCTTTTATTCTATCTGGAATCTCATAATCAACATTTGCATTACATTTTTTTAGTGCTGTATACAGCATATAGACACTAATAACGCCATCAACATCATAGTCTCCGATAATTCTTATTTTTTTATTAGTAATTATCTTTTCTTTTAATATATTTACCGCTAGTTCTAAGTCTTTCATTTCTCTTGGATTATGTAATTTATTAAATTCTGGTGTAACATAACTTTTTATAATTTCATCCTCAAATATGTCTCTATTTATTATTAATTTGCTCATCAACTCAGAAATTCCATATTTTAAAGACATGGTCTTATAATCAGCTTTTCTATTCTTTATGAACCATCTTTCCTTCATAATAAACTGTCACCTTTCTATAAACACGCATCAGTTCACATTTTAAATTAAAACACATAACTAAATCCCCTTTCGGGGATTTAGTTATGCATTTTTTCTATATTACTTAATATCTATAAACATTTTATATAACATTCCTGAAGCGATGCTATTAACTTTATCTTCATATCCTAAGGCTTCTAATAATTTATAAGAAAAAGTCATTGCTGTAGCTGGACCTCTGCTTGTTATTATATTTCCATCCACTACAACCGCCTCTTCAGAATACTCACAATTTGGTAATTCGTCTTCATATCCTGGATAAGATGTAATTTCTCTATCTTCTGTGAGTCCTGCCTTTCCAAAAACTATTGGAGCAGCACAAATTGCCCCTATTAATTTTCCTTCTTTATTTTGTTTCTTAACAAATTTAATCACTCTATCATCATCTCTTAAGTTTGATGCTCCTGGCATTCCTCCTGGAAGAACAACTAAATCATATTCCATATTTTCATGGAATATTTTATCAGCTTTTACAGTTACATTATGTGATGAAGTAACATATTCTTTATCTATAGATACCAAATCACAAGTTACATTTGCTCTTCTCATTATATCTGATACAGTTAATGCTTCGACTTCTTCAAAACCTTCTGCTAATAATATACATACTGTTTTCATATATATTCCCTCCTAAAATTCAAATAATGAGGATATTCTATTTTATCTTAGAACACCCTCATTCACTACCATTTTATTATATTATACATTGTATAATTACAGTTATCAATTTTAATTTATAATATTAGGCATATTTAAGAAAATAACAAGTTCAAAATGTCATGATTATTTTTCATCAGGCAAGGAAGTAAATTGATCTCATAGCCATGCCTATTAGAGCAATTTGCTGACGCAGCATGGTGGAAAATAGGCTTGACAGATGGACTTGCTATTTTTTTGATTATGCCTTAATTATCAATATTAATATTTTTTATTTCATCTCCCAGTACAAGTACTATCATGTTATTTCCTCGACCTGCCCTGTTTTGTAGCTTTATATCTTTTATATTAATATTTTCTTTTTGCTTAGAATTTGTTGTTAATACAATAGTGTTTCCACCTGCTTCTACATAATCACTAGTGAATTTTCCAAATATAACTTCATCATCTTCTCTTAGACTTATACCTGTAACTCCTGAAGCTATCTTACCCATTGGATTAACATTTTCTACTGGAAATCTTATTGCCATTCCTTTTTTGGTTATCATAACTAAGTAACCTAACTTAATCTTATTTATATCTGCAGCCACAACCTCATCATCTTCAAACTTAAACTTATAACATGCCTGCTTTAATACATCGCCTTCAAACTCTTTTAGTAATGTTTTCTTTACCATGCCCTTTTTACTAAATAGATATACAACAGTATCTTCTTCATAAGAATTAACCGACATTAACGTAACAACTTTTTCTTTTTTATCTAATGCTCCTACAAACGTTTCTACTGAAACTTCTTCTTCCATAAGTTTCTTCATTAAAAATACAGGTATTTTATATACGTTACCTATATTAGTAAATATCATTAGTTCACTTAAAGAATTAGTTTTTACTTTTAAAAGATCTTCTTTAACTGTTTTATATGCTTTTAATTTGCCTTTTTCATTAATTCCTATATTTAATTCAAAGTAATCAATCCCCTCTACCTCTTCGACATTTATGACTTCATCATGATCTGATAAATTAAATAACTGAACAGGCAAAATATTTCTTCCGGCTTCTTCAATCTCAGGAACTTCAAGTGTAAATTCTAATCCTAGTTTTGTTTTGATTTTTAAATTCTTTTCTTCATCTTTAAGTTCTTTAAGATTAACGCTTATTAACTCATCATATTCTTTAAGTTTTAAAGCTTGAAGCTTAGTATAAGATGTTTTAAATTTTTCTAATGAAGTTATTTTAATTCCACCTCTACTTGTCATAAATTTAAATGCCTTATCAGGATTTAAATTATCTAAAGAAATTATGCTGACTATTTTTTCCTCTTCAAGATTTAGGGTTTTTATAATTCTATCTAATCGTTCGCCTTTTTCTTTCCACTTCATTTCTGGAATGTTTATTCCTTTTGTTTGATACATAAATCCTTTATTAGTAAATATCATTAATGTATCTTTTGTATTGGCGCTTATTAAATATTTTAATGAGTCTCCTTCCCTATATTCTATATCCTCAGGATTAGAATTTGATCTATTGTAGTTCTTAAGAGGTAATCTTTTTATAAATCCATCATTAGATACAGTCACCATTACATCTTCTATTACTATCAATTCTTCTAAATCTATTTTACTTACTGTGTCATCATGAATTATTTGAGTTCTTCTTTCATCACCATATTTATCAGTAACTTCCTTAAGCTCTTTTTTTATAACCTTTAATAATTCTTTTTCACTCGCAAGAATCTTTTCTAATTTCTTAATAAGTTGTTCTAGCTGAGCATATTCTTTTTCAAACGCAGTGATTTCAAGTCCAGTTAATCTGTATAGCATAAGTTCTAGTATGGCTTGTGCTTGTATTTCTGTAAAACCATACTTACTTATTAAATTATCTGAAGCATCCTTTTTAGATTTTGATGATCTAATTGTTGCTATTACCTCATCTAATATATTTATAGCCTTTATGAAGCCTTCAACTATATGATATCTTTTTTTAGCCGCCTCTAATTCCTTTATTGTCCTTTTCGTTACTATTTCTTTTTGGTGTTCAACATAATATTTTATGATTGCTTTTAGTCCCATAGTTTCTGGCTTACCATTTGCAAGTGCAACCATATTAAAGCTTATGTTACATTGAAGATCAGTCTTCTTAAATAAATATTTAAGAACTTTATCAGCAGTAGTTTCATCAGTACTCTTTTTAAATTCTATTACTGCTCTTATTCCATTTCTATCAGATTCATCTCTAATATCTGTAATTGACTCTAAGACTTTAGAATGTTTTTTGTCTCCAGTCATTTCAGAAATAGTTTGAAGTAATTTTGCTTTATTCCTTCTATACGGAAATTCAGTTATTACAATACCAAGTCTACCATTCTCAAGCTTTTCTATAGATGTTTTCGCTCTATAAGCAACCTTTCCTTCACCTGTCTCATACGCTGATAGCAATGATTTTTCACCTATTAATATTCCGCCTGTAGGTAAATCAGGTCCTTTTATATATTCCATAAGTTCTTTTGTTGATATTTCATTATTATCAATATAAGCAAGGACTCCATTGGTTACTTCTGTCAAATTATGTGGTGGAATATTAGTTGCCAAACCAACCGCTATACCAAAAGCACCATTGACCAAAAGATTAGGATATCTGCTTGGCAATACCTTAGGTTCCATTTCACTATCAGAATAGTTAGGAATCATTTCTACTGTTTCTTTATCTATATCTCTAAGCATTTCCAGAGCGATAGGTGAAAGTCTTGCTTCTGTATACCTCATAGCTGCTGCACCATCACCATCTATTGATCCCCAGTTACCATGGCCTTCTATCAGAGGTTTTCTAGTCGAAAAATCCTGTGCTAGAATTACCATGGCTTCATATACAGACGTATCACCATGTGGATGGTATTTACCTAATATATCACCAACTATTCTCGCCGATTTATAATATGGTCTATCAGGAAATGCTTTAAGCATATACGCCCCATATAGTATTCTTCTATGTACAGGCTTTAATCCATCTCTTACATCTGGAAGCGCTCTATCTTTAGCTACTTCAATTGCATATGGTAAATAGTTTTCAGGCATTGCATCTTCTAAAGGCACGCCTACTATATTTTTATCTTTTGGAATAAGTGTATCTGTTTTTTTTGCCATAAAATCAACCTTTCTACAATTCACAGTTCACAGTTCACAATTTAATGTTGAAATCCCCTAAAGGGGATTTCTTAAGAATATATTTTAGAAAAACTAAAAGTTTTTCATCATTAATTGTGAATTGAGCATTTTGAATTATGAATTGCCTAAAATTCTCCATATTTATACATATAATTTTTTCTAGGCTCAACAATGTCACCCATAAGAAGTGAAACCATTTTTTCAGCTTTCGCCGCATCTTCTATATTAACTTGAAGAAGAGTTCTAGTTTCTGGATTAAGTGTAGTTTCCCATAACTGATCAGGATTCATTTCTCCAAGTCCTTTGTATCTTTGGATTAATGCACCTTTTCCAACTTCTTTTTTTACCTCTTCAAGCTGATCATCACTATAAGCATATTTAACGATTGATTTTCCTTTGCCTTCTTTATATACCTTATATAATGGTGGTTGTGCCAAATATAAATGTCCATTTGTAATTAATGGCCTCATATATCTGTATATGTATGTCATCCATAAAGTTCTTATATGGTACCCATCAACGTCAGCATCACTCATAATTATTATTTTATCATATTTCAAATCTTCTTCTTTATAGTTATCTAATGTTCCTGTTCCAATAGCAGTATTAAAGATTTTTAATTCTTCAGATGCTAATACATTTTCAAGCTTTTGCTTTTCAGTATTCATTATTTTACCTTTTGAAGGCATTATTGTTTGAAATCTTCTATCTCTAGCTTGCTTAGCTGATCCACCTGCAGAATCACCCTCAACAACTATAAATTCATTTACATTTCTATCTTTTAATGTGCACACAGCTACTTTTCCAGCAAGAGGTGCTGTTCCTTTTCCTATTTTCTTCTTTTCAGCTTCATTTATTTTCTTAATTTTGTCTCTTCTCTTTGCAGCTTCCAATGCATTATTTATTATTGTTGTAGCTAATGGCTTGTTATCTTCTATCCATTCACCAAATTTAGTATAAACTAAATCATTCATCATTGTATAAGCTTCATTATTTCCAAGCTTTGTCTTTGTTTGTCCTTCAAAAACCGGATTAGTTATTTTTATTCTAACTATAGCAGTCATTCCCTCTCTTAAGTCATCACCTTCAAATTCTTTATCTTTTTCCTTAACTAAACCTAATTTTTTTGCCCACTCTTTAAATGCTCTTGTCATTCCAGTTTTAAACCCAGTTTCATGAGTTCCTGCTTCCGTAGTTGGAATATTATTCACATAGCTTGCTATGTATTCTGTCGTAGAGTCTGTAAATTGCATACACACCTCGCCATACATCTGAATATTATTTACTAATCTTTCACCATCAAAAATAATAGGTTTTTCGTGTATTGGCGTTTTACTTTCATTTAGATAATTAATAAAATCTAAAAGACCGTTTTCCGAATAATATTCCTTACTATTTTCATGTCCTTTTCTTTTATCTATAAGTTCTAATCTTATTCCTTTATTTTGAAATGCAAGCTCTTGTAACCTTTCATCTATTATGTCAAATTTAAAATCAGTAGTAGAAAAAATCTCATTATCAGGTTTGAATGTTACCTTTGTTCCAGTCTTTATACTCTTTCCAACAATCTCAAGATCAGTTACAGGTGTTCCTGGCATATCTCTCTTTAATTCTTTATCATATGCATACTCAAATCTTTGTCTATATACTTTTCCATTTTGATAAACTTCAACTTCAAGGAATTTAGATAATGCGTTTACAACTGCAGCCCCTACACCATGAAGCCCACCAGAAGTTTTATAATTTTTATTATCAAACTTTCCACCAGTATGTAATTCTGTAAAAACCATTTCTACACCTGATTTTTTCTTAGTAGGATGAATTCCTGTTGGTATTCCTCTACCATTATCTAAAATCGTTATACTTTTGTCTTCATTTATAGTTATTGTAACTTTATCTCCAAATCCATTTGATATTTCATCTATGGAGTTATCAATTATTTCCCAAATACAATGATGCAGCCCTTTATTTCCAGTTGAACCTATATACATTCCTGGTCTTACTCTAACTGGCTCTAATTTTTCAAGAGATCTTAAATCTGTTACATCATATGAATCCATCTTTTTTAATTCCATAATACTCCTCCACTATATACTCAACAATTCAATCAACTTTCTTCATATTACTTGTAATATTTACCTAATATATTCTAACCTACAATTCACATATCTAAAAGAGTTAAATGATAAAAATATCTTTATAATTAAATATTACACAAATTTATTTAGAAGTTCGTATTCTAAAAAGTATAGCCTTTCACTTTTACAAAGATAGCACTATTACTTATCGATTGTCAATTTATATTAGTATATTTATTATCAATACTATATTTTATCGATAGTATATATATCAAACTTCAATTTATAAAATAAGTTCTATATAAGCTTAATTTTCTCTTCATTTCTATAAATAATTCATATAATTATTTATAGACAAAAAAGAAAGCAGGCAGCTCATTCAAACTGCCCGCATCTTCTGAACTAAACATCGCATATTTCTATCTTTCTAACATGCTTTGTATGGCTCCATTCTTTATTATTTTTATTTAGTATACCTTGAATAGTTATTGGTATCCAAGTCAATGTATATAATCCATATAATAAAAATCTAAAGAATAATATTAAATTTTTCTTTCCTAAGAATACCCATGTAAGTATTAAAAATGCTAAATTATATAAAAGTGCGATTCCACCAATAAATAAAATATGAATATCACCAAGTGTCTTTGAAAGGTATGGCACTATAAACACATTTGTTGAGTATAAAAACATCATTGCTAAAAATCCTTTTGAAACCTTTTTATCAAAGGCTAAAACTAATGGTGTTAATAAGAATTGTACTGCTGCAAATGCTTTCCATCCAATATCACTAAATAAATAACTCATTATAAAGATATTTAATCCTTTAGTATTTGCCTGTAATATTGTAAGAAGTGCAGAAACACCAAGTAATAATGTTATAAAAGGTTGTAATACATATAATGCACAATCAAACATGTAGAATTTTCTTTCAACAATAGATTTCTTAAGTAGTTTAAAGAAATATCTTGAAGCTACATCCGTAAAACCTTGCATCCATCTTTTTCTTTGACTCCATGACTGAGCTAGTTTTAATGGTTTTTCATCGTATATTATTGCATCATGGGCCCAACCTACTTTTTCACCATTTAACACAAGCTTACATGTAAACTCTAAATCTTCAGTTAAACATGTAGCGCCCCATCCTAGCTCTCTTAATGTATCTGTTTCAATTGCAAATCCAGTACCACCTATTTGATTTGAAAAACCAACATTAGCTCTTGCTAATTGGAACATTCTATTTTGTGTCCAGAATGCTATTGAATATGCAGCAGCAATCCATGAATCATTTGGATTTTTGCTATCAATATATCCTTGTACAACTTTATATCCTTGTAACATTTTTGAATTTATTTCTTTAAGGAAATTTTTATGTACTAGATTATCTGCATCAAAAATAGCAATAGCATCATATTGCTCTTCCATTTTAAATAATTTATCAAACATCCATTCTAGTGCATAACCCTTACCTCTTTTGTCACTTACATTTCGCTCACATACATTTACATTATATCCTCTAGCTATCTTAGCCGTATTATCAGTACAATTATCTGCAATAACAAAGATATCATACATTTCTTTCGGATAATCGAGTTTTAACATACTTTCAATTAAATTACCAATAACAACTTCTTCATTATGTGCTGCAATTATTAATGCAAACTTATTTTTAGGATCATAATTTTTCTTTTCTTTGTTTCTAAAAAATCCAAACAAACCTAAAATTAAATAATAGCAAGTTAAACCAAATACAAAAAGTTGAAAAAATGTTGTTATTGTGAAAATATATTTTCCCATGTATTTCACTCCTAAATTTTAAGCAAAAATTGCCTATTATTTTATAAATCTATACTCCCTTATTAATAATATTTCAATAGCTTGAAAAAATCAACATGTAATTCTTAAGATAAAATTAATATTTTCCAAATTTTTTTAATCTAATACTATTTACTATTATCTTCTTTCATATATAAATATGAATGCCTTATAGTTAATATATTTTGCAATTTGTAAAAATATTATAACCTGTTAATAATAAAAATATAGTTTATATAAATAGAGATGGTATATAATTATCATCAATTCATAAAAAATCGATCTTTAATAATATACCATCTCAATATATCTTATTAATTTAAAATTATATAATCTAAATTACTAAACTATTCCTTGTGCCATCATAGCAGTCGCAACTTTCATGAATCCTGAAATATTGGCACCTGCTAATATATTACCTTCAATGCCATATTCTTTAGCTGCATTCTTAGAATTATGATATATATTTTTCATAATTCCATGTAATTTTTCATCAACTTCTTCAAAAGTCCAAGATAATCTCATGCTATTTTGAGACATTTCAAGTGCTGAACAAGCAACACCACCTGCATTAGCAGCTTTAGCTGGTCCAAAGAATACATTATTATTTTGGAATACTTCAATTGCTTCTAATGTTGAAGGCATGTTAGCTCCTTCTGAAACAACCTTAACTCCATTGTTAACTAAAATTTCTGCTGATTCCTTATCAATTTCACCTTGTGTTGCACATGGAAGAGCTATGTCACATTTAATAGTCCAAATTCCTTTGCACCCTTCATGATACTCAGCTGATGGAACTGCATCAACATATTCTTTTATTCTTCCTCTTCTAACTTCCTTTATTTCTTTTACAATATGTAATTTGATCCCATCTTTGTCATAAATATAACCATTTGAATCACATAATGCTACTACATTTGCGCCTAATTCTTGTGCTTTTTGTGTAGCATATATTGCAACATTCCCTGATCCTGATATTACTACAGTTTTATCCTTAAATGATGACCCATTATCATTTAACATTTCTTCTGTAAAATAAACTAATCCATATCCTGTTGCTTCAGTTCTTGTTAAGCTTCCTCCAAAAGTTAGACCTTTACCAGTTAATACAGCTTGGTCACTTAAAGATCTTAATTTTTTGTAGTAGCCATAAAGGTATCCGATTTCTCTTCCTCCGACACCTATATCTCCTGCTGGAACGTCCATATTTCCACCAATGTATTTATACAATTCTGACATAAAGCTTTGGCAGAATCTCATTATTTCATTATCTGATTTTCCCTTAGGATCAAAATCTGATCCGCCTTTTCCTCCACCGATTGGAAGTCCTGTTAATGAGTTCTTAAATATTTGTTCAAATCCTAAGAACTTAACTATACTTAAGTTTACTGATGGATGAAATCTTAATCCACCTTTATAAGGTCCTATAGCACTATTAAATTGTACTCTAAATCCTCTATTTACTTGAACCTTACCATTATCATCAACCCAAGGTACTCTAAACATTAATTGTCTCTCTGGTTCGACTATTCTTTCTAATAGCCCACCTTCTATGAATTCTGGATGCTTATCAAAAACTGGTATTAATGAATTTAAAACTTCTGTAACAGCATCTAAGAATTCTTTTTCTCCACTATTAGTTTTCTTAACTTTTTCCAGAACATTAGAAACATATTCTTTGCCGTTCATTTTTATCTCTCCTTATTGCTTATATTTAACTCTTACTCTTAAATAATACAATATTAACAAGTAATTTGAAAGATTTTTTTCATTTTTTTATATATATAGTTTATATTTTTCTATTTCATCAATATGCTTTTTTACTTTTACCATATATGTTTTTAATAATATTAAGTCTTATTGCTAATATATATCTCTTAAAATTAATTCTATAAATTTACTCTTTTTATTTCTAAAATAAAATATAACTGGTACTAGTGATATTATTCCACCTATTGTTCCACAAATAATGTCTAGCATAGTATCTATTAAGCTTGCATTTTGGGAATTAAATCCAAATAACTGATCAGTAGTAAATTCCCATATTTCCCATACACCAGCTAATGCAATTGAAAAACTCATTACAAACATTAAAAGAAAAACTTTATTAATATTCTTCATGTTCTCTTTATTAAAGTTCATAAATATAATGAATCCAATAAAACCTATTAATATTCCTGATATAAAATGCAAAACTTTATCATAAAATGGTATAACTCTATATATATTTAATATATTCCCAACATACATTGAGCAAAAAACAAATGTAAGTATACAATAATAAGTAAATTTTGATTTTTTAATAAAAGTCTTACTAAAAAGAAACCAAATGATTAACACAGTACTTATTGTTAAAATTATTCTATATGTTTTTTCTCTATTATATAGTAAATAGTCACAGCCTAAAGTTACTATTAAAATTAATAAGAATGCACCTGTTATTAAATCAGATTTCTTACTTATAATATTCTTTTGCATTATTTTCTTCCTTTCTTACTTCTTAGCCTCATTGCATAAAAAATATATCCAACTATTAGCCCCCCTAAAAGTCCTCCAATATGCCCATAATTATCTATATTCCTAATACTCATTCCTATAATTAAATTTAAAACAAGTACCTGTAGCAATCCAGACATAAACCTCTTATCTATTCGCTTTCTTTCTATAAATGCAAAAGCAATTAATGCTCCCATAAGTCCAAAAATAGCTCCTGATGCACCTACTGATATTGTATTTGGTGCGCATATAAGACTCATAAGACTAGATGTAAAGCAGCATATAATATACAAAGATATATATTTATATGTTCCATACACTGCATTTATTTGTGGTCCTAAAATATATAGTGAATACATATTGCATAATAAATGAATTAATCCTCCATGTAAAAATGCACAAGTAAATAACCTATAATATTCTCCCTCTGATATAAATGGTCCAAATTTTGCACCAAATACTAATAAAACATATGTATTTATATCTACAATACTTCTAGAAAAAAATGCTGTTATTAAAAATATCACAGTATTAATTAAAATCAAAATAATGGTTGGTAATTGCTCTTTTAATACAAATCTATCTTCTTTCTTATTTTTAACAATACTATTAAATATATTCTGAAGTGGCAAGCATGATTCATCACAAAATATAACTTTATTATCATTTCTATTTATAATAAGTTTATTAAAATGATACAAACTATTAGATATATAATTTTCTGTTGATAATATCAAAACATTCAGAGAGAATTTTTTTCCTATAGTATTAAGAAACTCAATTGCCTCGCTGACATCAATATTTTCATCTACATCATCTGTTATTAATACACAGTATGTTCCACCTTCCACTTCTTTCATTGCTACAAATTTATCTACATTATGAAAATTACTTTTATATTGTTTCATATAAAATCCATGCTTATCTATCAATGTTCTAAAAAACATATCATTAAAACTAATGCTTTTCATCTTTTCCTCCATATAAGTTTAAGAATAAAAAATCGCCAAGGCGACTATGATGTCACTCTCTATAAAATTAAAATCCAATAGAATAAAATAACCTTAATTAAATTAATCATTTAACCGTTTATTTTTTCAGCGCATTCTGGTTTTTCTGATCTTGCCGAATAAAAGGCCAGACGCATACAATTTATTTTTTAGTTATTCCCATACTTCTATAAAAATTATACCATCAAGTGGTACATCGTCCACATATGGCACAGAAATATAATTTCATAAAGAATAAAAAATACAATATACAATGTGTAAGTACTTATTGTATATTGTATCATTTATATTATGAACATAGTGTTAATATTTCACTTCTCACCAGACTTCATATATTGTTGTAATATCAAAGATCTAATTTACTATTTTACTTTCTCTATCATATCTAATAGTTCATTAAATCTCTTTATTGTTGCTTCTAAGGGTTCCTTTGTTGTCATATCTACCCCAGCCTTCTTTAAAATTTCTATTGGATAGTCACTGCCTCCTGATTTTAAGAATCCTTTATACTTTTCAACTGCATTTACTTTTCCTTCTAAGATAGCATTTGCAAATGCAGATGCAGCGGCATATCCTGTTGCATATTGATAAACATAGAAATCTGAATAAAAATGAGGTATTCTTGCCCATTCTATATCTATATTCTCATCAACAATCATTTCTGGTCCAAAATATTTAACATTTAATTCATGCCATGCTTTACTATAATCTTCACTTGTTAGTGGAATTCCTTTTTCTAAGCTTTCATGTGTATAAAGTTCAAATTCTGCAAACATTAATTGCCTAAATACAGTTGTTCTTATTTGTTCTAATTCAGTATTAATTAATGAAAGTTTTTTCTTTTCATCATTTTCTTTTTCTATTAAATGATGAATAAGCAGTTTTTCATTAGTAGTTGAAGCAACTTCTGCACAGAATAGTGTATATCCTGCATAATGATATGGCTGTTCTTTTCTTGAATAATATGAATGAATTGAATGCCCCATTTCATGTGCCAAAGTAGATACATCTTCTAATTCATTATTGTAATTTAATAATACATATGGCATAGTATCATATCCACCCCATGAATATGCTCCGCCTCTTTTTCCTTTATTTTCATATATATCTATCCAGCCATCATTGATACCGCCTTTAAATATATCTAAATATTCTTCTCCTAATGGCTTTAATGCTTCAAGTACAATTTTTACTCCATCATTAAATTCAACTTTTTCTTTTTGAGTTTCTATTATTGGTACATATAAATCATACATATGAATTTCATCTAAATTCAATAATTCTTTTTTTATTTTTACATATCTATGAAGTGAAGATACATTATCATTCATTACTTTCACAGCATTTTTATATACATCTAATGGTATATTATTAGGCTGTAATGATGCTTCTAATGCGCTTTCATATTTTCTAACTTTACTATTAAAATTAAAGGTTTTTATTGAAGCTGTTAAAGATGTAGCCAATGTATTTTTAAATTTTTCATATTCACTAAACAGCTTTTCAAATGCAGCTTTTCTTACATTTCTATCTTTGCTTCTTATAAATGAAGAATAGTTTCCTTCTGTAAGTTCTACTTCATTTCCTTCTTCATCTTTTATCTTTCCAAAAGTCATATCTGCATTTGTAAGCATATTATGAATTGCTGAAGGAGCATCCAAGCAGTCTGAAGCTGAAGCTAAAAGTTCCTCCATTTCTTTTGATAATATATGTGGCTTTTCCTTTAATATATCTTCAAACAAGAATTTATATTGATGCATCTCTTCAATTCTATCTATTTCATCCATAATAAACTTATCATCTAAAGCTAAAATTTCTGGAACGAAAAATGCAGTATAGCTTGAGAATTCTGCCATATATATGTCTATCTTACTCATTAAAGCTTGATATGTTGCATTAGATGTATCCTCATCACTTTTTAAATGGGCATATATAAATAAATTTTCAACTTTTCTTGATACTTTTTCATTTAACTTTAAGTATTCTAGTATGGCTTCACCATTAGTTAATTTTCCTGAATAGTCTTGAAGCTTTACAGCTTCTTTTTTTACTTCTTCAAAATCTTTTTCAAAATCCTCTATGCTCTTATATACTTTATCAATTTTCCATTTATATTTATCATCAATTTCTTCTCTTTTTTTTAATTCACTCATAATTAAACCCCTTTCTTCAATTCACAATTTAATTAACAATCCCAAGTTTACAATTCACAATTTAATTGACAATTAAAAATTAGCGGTAAATTTTACTTTAGTAAAATCCATGCAATATAAAATATAGAAATCCAGTAGGGATTTCATCCTTAATTGTGAATTGTACATTGCTATAAGTATTCTTCTTCTTTACCTTTTATAGATTCAAATACATTATTCATTTCACTTTCTATTAACGAAACACATTCCTGTATTTTTTCTTTGATTAAAGAATAATCATCTACATATTTAAATTTTATTATATATGTTGGATTATATTCATCTAAATCTTCCTCTATTTCATATCCTTTTTCTTCAAATATATCATCATTAAATAAATCATATATTGCAGAGTATTCCCATTCTTCAACATCCTTATTAGTATCAAAATACATATATACAATATCATCTAGCATATATAATTTTTTAACATATATAGCTCCTTCGCTTACTTCAAAGCTTCCTAATTCTTTTTTTATAAAACCTGTTTCATTATCCTTTTCCATTAAAACTAAACTAGAAAAATCCATACTTACACCATCCTATTATTTTATTGTATATACCTTTACTTATTCTTAAACAAATATATTAGTAATATACCTTTATATATAAACAAATAAATCAAAATTTTATTAATTTAATGAGATTTGTTAATAAAAATTATATCAAAAAACATACAATTCAACAATTAACATTTCCAAGGTTACGTAATATGTCTTATTTTTAGCAATAATAATATATAAAGTCACTCGATTCTTTCCAAGATGCTATTTATTCAACTGTAATAATATGGTAATATTTTTCTGTGATTATTTTTATTGGAGGTGCACAAATGGTTACTAATTCAGTAAGAAAACTTGAAACTATTGAATTTGATGAGAATTATAAACAAAAATCATATAATAAAAGAAAGCATGTATCAAAAAAATCATTGAATATGAAAAACAAATCCCGTCACAAAATATATATTATTTGTATTTTACTAACATCACTTTTAACGTCATATTACACCTATGTAAATATACATTGTAAGGATTTATCGTATTCTATTGAATATAATCTTACAAAAGGATTTCCTTCCAATAAAAGATTATTTAGAGTTAACTCTATTTCAGTAATTGAATCAAAAGGTTCTACTGAAATAGTTAAGGTTTCCGGACTATCTAAGAAAGCCCCACATAAAACCATATCTATTATAGCTAATTTTCAGAAAGAAAATGATATTTGGGTTTTAAAACACATATATTAGTTCCTTAAATAATCTTTTATTTATTGCAAATCATTTGCATATAAGTGTATAATATATTCATATGCTTAAGGAGTTGAAGAACTATTGATTAATATAAATAATTTATCATTTTCATATGTTAAAGGAAATGAATTGCTAAAAGATATTAACTTAAATATCCCAAGTGGAGTATACCTATCTATTCTTGGTGAAAATGGAAGCTGTAAAAGTACATTAATAAAACTTATATTAAACTTATTAAAACCAGATTCCGGTAATATAGAAATCTCATCAAAAAGGATTTCGTATGTTCCTCAAAAATTGGATAATTTTAATTCTGAATTTCCATTAACAGTTAAGGAATTGTTAACTTCCCATAGTAGAGCTTTAGGAATAAAAGATCATAAAATAATTGATTCTGCATTAAATCAAGTTAATATGAATAAATTTAAAAATTCTCTTATTGGAAATCTATCAGGAGGTCAACAGCAAAGAGTCTTTATAGCAAGAGCTCTTATCGGTGATCCTGATTTAATAATATTAGATGAGCCTTCAACTGGAGTAGATGAAAAAAGTCAGAAGGAAATCTATCCATTATTAAAGCAACTAAATAACGATTTAGGTAAAACTATTATTTCAGTTGAACATAATACTAAAATAGCTATTAAGTATTCAACTCACATTCTTAAAATAGAGAATGGGAAAATGAATTTATATACTACAAATAATTTTATAAACCATTTAAAAGATGATGGTCCTTTATCTGGTATTGTTTAGAAAATAAGAAAGGTAAGATTTATGTTTGGATTAACTTTTATGCAAAATGCATTCATTGCAGGATTTATTGTTTCAATTTTATGTCCGTTCATCGGACTATTCATAGTACTAAGACGCTATTCAATGATAGGCGATACATTATCTCATTCTTCATTTGCTGGTGTTGCTATAGGATTAGTTATTGGAGTAAACCCTCTTTTAACAGCATTTCTATTTACAAGTATTTGTGCCATAATTATAGAATCTTTAAGAAATTATTATAAAAAATATGCTGAACTTGTCATGTCAATTGTCTTAACCTTGAGCTTGGGTATTGCAATTATACTAATCAGTAGTGGAAAAGCAGCTGCTAAAGTAGATTCCTTTTTGTTTGGAAGTATACTTACAGTAACTCGCTCTGATATTTTTCTAATTGGTATATGTGGATTGATTTGTTTAGGTCTTCTAATTATACTTTATAATAAATTAATTTATGTTACTTTTGATGAAAATGGTGCAAAAATAGCTGGAATAAATGTTAAGCTAGTAAATTATTTATTTACTTTAATTGTTGGTGCTACTATTTCTTTATCTATACGAATAATGGGAATCCTAGTTGTTTCATCAATAATAGTAGTTCCAGTAGCAACTGCTATGCAGCTAAAAAAAGGATTTAACAAAACTTTAATTTTATCTATATTATTTGGAATCATAGATGTAATGCTTGGACTTATACTATCTTATTATTTAAATAGTGCTCCAGGTGGAACAATTGCACTCACTTCAGTAATAATACTTATTTTTACATTAGTTTATAAAAGAATTTTTGCATATGAACAATAAAAAATAATTATCAATTTTCATTTATCAATGATCAATGAAGGAAGAAATTCTTACAGAATTTCTATAATATTTTTTCAGATTTTGCTTTGCAAAATCTTCCTTCATTGAAATTTGATAATTGTTAATTGATAATTATTTTTAGATTCCTGATGATCCGAATCCATTTTCCTTTCTTTCAGTATCATCAGATAATTCTTCTACTTCTGTTATCTCGACCTTCACTACTGGTTTAACTACCATCTGTGCTATTTTCATGCCTTCTTCAATCTTAAAAGTTTCACCACTATGGTTAATTAAAATAACTCCAATTTCGCCTCTATATCCTTCATCGATTGTTCCTGGAGAATTTAAAGTTGTTATTCCATGCTTTAATGCCAAACCACTTCTTGGCCTTATTTGAGCTTCTGTATTTTTAGGAAGTTCAATTTGTATTCCTGTATGTACTAATCCTCTTTCCCCCGATTTTAAAATCAATTCTTTTACTGCATATAAATCTAATCCTGCATCTCCTTCATGAGCATAATTAGGTAATACTGCTTTATCTGAAATTCTTTTTATCTTTAATTTATATTGTTCCAAAACTCTTTCTCCTTTGCTTGAATAATAATGATAATATGATTATACATAACCATAAGTAATATTACCATATGTAAATAAGGTACGTAGAAAGTTTAGATTGGAATAACCGAAATAAAGCTCTTATGTGTGACTCGCTTGCTACAAAAATGACACCACCAACATAAGAGCTTTATTTCTTTGATTCATCTAAATTCATAGTAGTGGTATTATTGTTGCTATACGTAAATACATTTTTAAATTAAGGAATAGTTGTTTATATATGTTAAAGATTTAAAAGGTTAATATTTTATCATTTTTAAAAAGATATAGATTTATAAATATCAGAATATATATTCTTACGAATTTGCTTATTCTATGCTGGTTAAGGTGATTTTTATAGGTAATTTCATAAGTTACCTCCATTGATTAGAAGATATACTTTAAGGCATAGAATATAAAAAACATTAATCATAATTAAAATAAATTGAGTATATATGATTTTAGAGAAAAACAAAGAAATTCAATATATGAATATGCGTAGTATTGTATTGGAAATTTCAGCTTTTAAATTCTTTGGCAGAGGCTGTTCCAAAATTGTTTGTCCAAAACTTGTTTTTTTGGATCAAACATTTTTTGGTGCAGCCTCTGCCATTAGAATTTTTAGATGAAATTTCTCTACAATCGAGCCTATCATATATTGAATTTCGGTTGTTATCCACTAAACTCTTATTCTACACAATATATTTAATTTATGTTTTGAGATAACTTTATTCCTTAGCTGTTAGGAGTAATAAACGTCAATTAATTTTTATAGCTCTAAGAGTAGGATATATAATAGGATAAATTTCACTTAGAGGATAATTAAGTTTATTGTAACTATGGCAGCAATATAAGCAATCACCATTAGATAGTTCATAAGTAATAAATCCAGTATGAAAAAATTTCCCCAATTGTGGAGTATAAAACTGAATAATGTTACCTTTTTTGAAAGGTGAAATATCTGAAACATTAATACCCAGTTTATTATTAATTAAATATGAGTATAATTCTTCAACTCTAACCCAGGAATTACTATAGGGTTTCCAAGTTTGTGTTTTATAAAGGCCACCTTCATGAATAATTTGCGATACAAAGTTAGTACAGTCTCCTCCTATTCCATTAAATGATTTATAATTAGGATTAGGAATTAAGGCATATTTTTCAGCATATTTTATAGCATTATTAATATTAAATTCATTTTCAGATGATCTTGCTTTTTTGCTTTTTGATGATAAAAGTATAAATGAATTATATAAAGAATCTAAATTAGAAATTTTATTTTCCCATAGATGTAGACTATTTGTATTTAAGGTCTCAATAATAGAAGAAAGATTATTTTTTAGAAGTCTGTCATAAAGCAAAACATCGTCTTCAGAATTAACTAACATTACAAAGTTATAATTTAGATGAGATTTTTCTATTATTATAATATAATTTTCAATTGTAACTGAAGATACATCTTTAGAAAAATATTTTTGAGAAAATGACTTTTTTAGTATAAACTGCAGTTTTAAAAGGTGTTGATCTTCTTTTAAGATTTTATAATTATATGAAAAACTAGTATTTTTTATTGGAGCAAGTAATTTCTCTCTCCATTTGTGATTAAATAATTTCTTATAGTAAATTTCATTTATTGTGTTTGGGGATAAAAAGTTTGTTTTTAAAGACTCTAGTGTAAAAAAGTCACTACATAATATAGTGGATAAATTGTATAAATAGTTTGATAACATATTTCACTACCTAATAAATAGTAATATCGGTATATTTTATGTATTATGCTATGGAAATATATATTTAATTTATAAAATAATTATGAGTATTATGAGTATATATTAAGAATAACAAAATTTACTATAATTTATGTGGATAAATTTATAATTTATATGCTATAATATATAAGTGATTATTTTATAGAGCATATTAAATAATCGAATACATAATTTAAATATGAAATTTGATGAATTAACTTGCAAATAATGTGTGTTGTAAGATAAAATCAAATAAGATAAACAATTAAAAAAGGAGCTATCAAAAGTAATGCAAGAATTATCTAACGTAATAGCTAAGAAGTATGATGAAGTAGTCGATAAAATAAAAGTTTTTTCAGATGAACACCTTAATGATGCATATAAAGATGTCTGTTTAGTAGCGGCAGAAACTCTATTTAATGGTAATGAAGAAGCTGTTAAAAAGGGAAAAAGTGTTTCTTGGGCAGCTGGCATTGTACATGCAATAGGAAGTTTTAATGATTTATTCGATTCTAAAGAAGAGCCTTATATAAAAGCAACGGATTTATATAAAGCGTTTGAAGTAAGTAGTAGTACAGTAACAAGCAAGTCTAAAGAAATTAAAGCTTTACTTAATTTATCTGATGAAGATAAAAAATGGATTGTTAGTTCAAATAATAATCTGTCAGAAGTTAAGAAGGAAGTTTTAGCTACTGCGGATAAAAAAGATGAAGAATCATTTAGAGTGCAAGTTGAAAAAAAATACATAATATCTCAAAAGGTTATTGATTTAGCTTGGAAAGAAAAAAGTTATGCGAGTAAATATAAAATAGCTATGCAAGCATTATCAATATATAAAGACTGTGCTGATGCATATGTAATTTTATCAAGAGATGCAAGATTAAGTGATGATCAAAAGGTTAAATACTTAAAGAGAGCGGTAAAAGCAGCAGAAAATGTTCTTAAGATTGAAAAGATGGAAGATACAGATCCAAGAGTATTCTTAGTAAAACCAGCAGAACCACTATTTGGTGCTAAATATTTATTAGCAACTAAGTTATGGGAAATGGAAAGAAAAGATGAGGCTATAGAAACAGCTTTAGAAATTGTAAAATATGATAAAACTGATAAAATGTTAGTTAGAGGATTAGTATCAAACTGGCTTTTAATAGATGAGAAATATGATGATGCAAAAGTATTTTTAGATAATTATGAAAATGACATTATTGCAGCGACTAATTATAATAGAGCAGCAGTGTTATATAGATTAGGAAGATTAAGCGATGCTGAAATTTCTTTAAAAAAAGCATATAAGAGAAATCCAGTAGTTGTTGATTATTTAACAAAAGAAAAAGAAATTCCAGCTGTTAAACCACATATGGCTAAATTAGGCGGAGACGAAGAAGCTATGAGATATGCAAAGTTTGGTCTTCAAATTTGGAATGATGAAGAAATGGTTAATTGGTTAAAAGATATTACAAAAAAAGTTGCAGTACTTTAATTTAATAGTACTTTATAATACAATATAAATATAATTTAATATGACAATCTTCAGGGCAGGGTGTAATTCCCTACTGGCGGTATAGCCCGCGAGCTTTAAATAAAAAGCAGATTCGGTTTAACTCCGAGGCCAACAGTATAGTCTGGATGAAAGAAGATATATGTATATAATAATTATTTCACTATGAAGAAATATGTTATTTTATATTGATTTTTATGCCTTGAACAATATATGTTCAAGGTTTTTTATATAAATATCAGTATTAGAATTAATATTAGTCTTCATATTTAAGTGTAATTGTGATGTTGTTAAATATAAAACAATATGTTGTGAATAATTGTTAAATATTATATTTTGCCCTAAGAATTTATTCTTAGGGCTTTTTTTAGTTCATAAAAAATAATCTGAATTTTATTTAAGGGGTGAATATAGTGAATGATGATTTCTATATGGATTTTGCAATAAAACTAGCATTAAAGGGCGAGGGAAAAGTTAATCCTAATCCACTTGTAGGAGCAGTAATAGTAAAGAATAATAAAATTATAGGCTCAGGATATCATGAGCAGTATGGAAAAGAACATGCTGAAAGAAATGCTGTAAAAAGCTGTAATAAAAATATGGAGGGAAGTACAATATATGTTACTTTAGAGCCATGTTTTCATTTTGGAAGACAACCTCCTTGTGTAGATATGATTATAGAAAAAAAAATTAGAAGAGTAGTTATAGGAATGATTGATCCAAATCCATTAGTTGCAGGCAAGAGTATTGAAAAACTAAGGGAAAATAATATAGAGGTTACAGTAGGCGTAAGAGAAAAAGAATGTAAAAAGTTAAATGAGATATTCATTAAATATATAACAAGTAAAATACCATTTGTTTTGCTTAAGGCTGGTATGTCTTTAGACGGGAAAATAGCAACATATACAGGAGAATCAAAGTGGATTACGTGCGAAGAAAGTAGAAAGGATGCACATAATCTTAGAAATAAATTATATGCAATAATGGTTGGAATTAATACAGTTATTTTAGATGATCCAGAGCTCACATGCAGAATAAAAGGTGGAAGAAATCCTATAAAAATAATAGTTGATAGTTCTCTTAGAATTCCCATAGATTCTAAGGTGGTAAAAATCAATCCATATCTTACTATAATTGCAACAACAGAAAAAGCTGATGAAAATAAAAAAAGAATTTTAGAGGATATGGGAATAAGCATAATAACTACATCACTTAAAAATAATAAGGTGGATTTAAGTGAATTATTACAAGCGATAGGTGAAAAAAATATTGATTCTATTCTAATTGAAGGTGGAAGTGAACTTAACTTTTCTGCATTAGAAGAAGGAATAGTAGATAAAATTAGGTTTTATATAGCACCTAAAATTTTAGGTGGCGATAAGAGCAAAAGCAGCATAGGTGGGCAAGGATTTTCTAGATTATATGATTGCATAAATTTAAATGAAATAAGTTATAAAAATATAAATGATGATTTGATAGTTGAAGGATATATTAAGAAGTAATACTATGATCAGCTTAATCTATGTGTATGTAAGAATTTTAAATATAATTTATAAGATTAACTAGGAAAGGAGGAGTTAAATGTTTACTGGGATAATTGAGGAAGTTGGAACTGTAAAAGAATTATGCACAGGAAATGAATTTGGAGTCATAAAAGTAGAATGTATTAAAGTGTTACAAGAAACCAATATTGGTGACAGCATTTCTACTAATGGTGTATGCCTGACTGTCACAGAAAAGGGAGAAAACTATTTTAAAGCAGATATAATGGGAGAAACTCTTCAAAGAAGTAGCTTAGGAGAATGTGAATATAAAAGTAAAGTTAACTTAGAAAGAGCACTGTGCTTTAATGGAAGACTTGGAGGGCATATTGTCAGTGGACATATAGATGGAATTGGACAAATAGTATCTATAGAAGAAAACATTGATGGGACTTGGTTTTCAATAAAAACAGGTAAAAACATACTCAAGTATATAATTGAGAAAGGATCTATATGTATTGATGGTATAAGCCTTACGGTTGCATATGTTGATGATGAGTTGTTTAAAGTTTCTATAATTCCTCACACTTTAAAAAATACAAATTTAATATATAAAAACCTTAATTCAAAAGTTAATTTAGAGTGTGATTTAGTAGGAAAATATATAGAGAAGTTTACTAATTTTATGGAGAAAGAAGATAAAGAAAAACAGAGCAACATTACAAGAGAATTTTTAATTAAGAATGGTTTTTAGGAGTGATATAAAATGAAATTTAATTCTATAGAAGAAGCGATAGAAGACATAAAGAACGGGAAAATGATTATAGTAGTAGATGATGAAGATAGAGAAAATGAAGGGGATCTAGTTATAGCTGCTGAGAAGGCAACTCCAGAGGCAGTAAATTTTATGATTAAGTATGCTAAAGGTCTTTTGTGTGTACCAATTGAAGAGGAAATTGCAGATAAACTTAAGCTTAATCCTATGGTAGAGAATAATACTGATAATCATGAAACTGCTTTTACTGTTTCAATTGATTATAAGGATACAACAACAGGGATATCTGCATATGAAAGAGCCTTAACAATAAATAAAATTGCAGAATCTGATAATTATAGTGATTTTAGAAGGCCAGGACATATATTTCCACTTATAGCAAAAAAGAGTGGTGTTCTAGACAGAATTGGACATACAGAAGCTTCAGTTGATTTAGCAAAACTTGCAGGCTTAAAAGGATGTGCTGCTATTTGTGAAATTATCAAAGATGATGGGACTATGGCAAGACGTGATGATTTGTTTGCTTTTGCAAAAAAACATAATTTAAAGATGATAACAATAAAAGATTTGATAAATTATAGAAGAAAGGAGGATATTTTAGTTACTAAAGAAGCTGAGGCAAAACTTCCAACTAAGTTTGGAGATTTTAGAATGATTGGATTTAAGGAAAAAAAATCTGAATTATGCCATGTAGCTTTAATTAAAGGTGACATAAGTGAAAATGAAGCAATACTTACACGAGTTCATTCAGAATGTTTAACAGGTGATGCATTTGGATCTAAAAAATGTGATTGTGGTGAGCAGTATGAAGCAGCTATGAAAATGATAGAAGAAGAAGGTTCAGGAATACTTCTATATATGAGACAGGAAGGCCGTGGAATAGGTTTATTAAATAAAATTAAAGCATATGCTCTTCAAGACACAGGCTTAGATACAGTTGATGCAAACTTAGCTTTAGGATTTGAAGAAGATATGAGAGACTATAAGATAAGTGCAGATATGCTAAAAATATTAGGAGTCAGTGAAGTTAAGCTTATTACAAATAACTTGGCAAAAATAGAAGGATTGGTGAAAAATGATATTAAAGTGATTGAAAGAGTACCAATACAAATTAAACCTAATAAAAATGATGTATTTTATTTGAAAACTAAAAAAGAAAGAATGAATCATTTATTGGAATTATAAATTGTTATTATCTTACTAGAAGAAATAGACTAGCACATTTTGAAGTAATTAATTGAAAAAATGTATACTGAATATTAAATAAAAAAATAGATTGGTTGTTTTATAAGGTTAAAATTATATAATAAGAGACTAGTAAGTGTACAGTTTGTGATAAAAATTAAATTTAAATAGATGAAATTTTAGGAGGAAAAAAATGAAATTTGAAGGAAAGTTAATAGCAGAAGGATTAAAATTTGGTATAGTAGTAGGAAGATTCAATGAATTTATAGGTGGCAAACTTTTAGAAGGAGCTTTTGATGCTTTAAAAAGACATGGAGCTAGGGAAGAAGATATCGATGTAGCTTATGTACCAGGGGCATTTGAAATACCACTTGTAGCTAAAAAGATGGCTAAAAATGATAAATATGATGCTGTGATATGTTTAGGTGCTGTAATAAAAGGATCTACATCTCATTATGATTATGTCTGTGCTGAAGTATCAAAAGGAATAGCAAGCGTATCTTTAGATACAGAAAAACCAGTGTTATTTGGAGTACTTACTACTAATAATATTGAACAAGCTATTGAAAGAGCAGGAACAAAAGCAGGTAATAAGGGATATGAATGTGCAGTTTCAGCAATTGAAATGGCTAACTTATTAAGAGAAATTTAATAAATAATAATATAATAAAATATAATTCATTAATGATACGGTAAGATAGGAAGTGTTTAATATAAATATATTCCTATCTTTTTTTAAATAGTAATAGTTAAAAATAAAAAAATATGGTAAAATACTGCTGGAACAATTAATAATAATTTTAATAAGAGGATAGAAGTTAAGATGGAGAAAAAAGTAAAATTGGTAAGTCCTGTTTATCAACAAATTGCTGCTGATATCGCGTCTAAAATAGCAAATGGGCACTATGAATTAGGACAAAAGATATATGCACGTTCTGTTCTTGCTAGCCAGTATGGAGTTTCATCGGAAACTGCTAGAAGGGCTATTTGTATATTGTCAGATATGGATATTGTAGATACTACTAAAGGTAGTGGTGTTATAATTAAATCTACTGAAAATGCAATTAATTTTATTAGGCAATACAATGATGTAAAAACTGTTAATGATTTAAGAAATGAAATACTAGCAAGCTTGGAACGTCAAAAGAAAGAAAATGAGTATTTAAAAGAACATTTATTTGAATTGATAGATAGAACAGATAGATTTAAATCTATAAATCCTTTCATACCATTTGAAATAAAGATATCTAATGAAACGCCACATATAAATAAGACAATTTCTGAAATAAATTTTTGGCATAATACTTCAGCGACGATTATATGTATAAAAAGAGATGATTGTCTTCAAATGTCACCGGGGCCATATGCTGTTTTACGTGAAAATGATGTTTTCTATTTTATAGGTGATGAGGGATGCTATGAGCGCGTAAAGAAATTTTTATATCCTGTAGAAGATAACGAAAATAAATAATATTGATTTACATAAAAGCATCTGGTACTAATTATTTAGTACTAGATGCTTTTATTTTCAAGATATACAGATATTATAGAATTGTACCAATTTCTGAATTTAAACATTTACCATAAAGTTAAAATAATAGAAAGAAATTGACAATAAAAACAACCTAATGATATAATAAAGTTGTTACTTATCATAATCTGGAAAGTAACAACTTTATTAAAATAATAAGTTGCTACAAAAAACTCTACATTTGTTGATGATTTCCATATAAGAAATATATATATTGAAGAAAGGTAAAATTAAATAAAGTAGTGAGAACATATGAATTAATATCTTTATATCTGTTGTTTGATTGTACAAATCAATTAAAAATAAAATGCTGAGAATTCAAATTGAATATGAGTATGAAATTTCAGATAAAGATATATTTTTTGTAATAAATAATTAAGGAGAGGGTTTTGTGATAGAATTTAAAAACGTAAATAAGAATTTTAAAAATAAAAAAGTATTGAAAGATATATCATTTAATATTAATAAAGGAGAATTAGTATCAATAATAGGTGCTAGTGGCTGTGGGAAAACTACTACTTTGAAAATGATAAATCGTTTAATAAATCCATCATCAGGACAAATTCTAATTGATGGAGAAAACATTGCTTCAAAAGATATCATTAAATTGAGAAGAAACGTTGGATATGTAATTCAGCAAACAGGATTATTTCCACATATGACGGTAAGAGAAAATATTGAACTTATATCAACTATAGAAAAAAATGATAAGAAAAAAATAAGTAAAAAAACTGTGGAACTTATGGAGATGGTAGGGTTAGAGAAAGATGAGTATTTAGACCGTTATCCAACAGAATTAAGTGGGGGACAGCAACAAAGAGTTGGGGTTGCAAGAGCTTTTGCTACCAATCCAGAAGTAATATTGATGGACGAGCCATTTAGTGCATTAGATCCTATAACTCGTAATCAATTGCAGGATGAATTATTGGAGTTACAAAATACATTAAAGAAGACCATTGTCTTTGTAACTCATGACATGGATGAAGCTATAAAAATATCAGATAGAATATGTATAATGAATGAAGGCGAAATTGCACAATATGATACACCTGAAAATATTCTAAAAAACCCATCTAATGATTTTGTAAGCGAATTCATAGGAAGAAATAGAATATGGTCTTCTCCAGAATTTATTAGAGCTAAAGACATTATGATTGAAAATCCAGTTACCTGCTTTAAAAGTTCATCATTATTAAGATGCATAGAAAAAATGAAAAAAAATAAGGTTGATAGCTTGATGGTAATTAGTAAAGGTAATGATTTATTAGGAATTGTTACTGCAAAACAAATTCAAAAGATGACAGATAGAAGTGTATTATTAGAAAATATGATGAACAATAAATTTGTAACTGTGAAACCAGAAGATACAATAATTGATATTCTTGAAATTGTAAAAGAAAATAAGATATCACAAATACCAGTTGTTGACAATGAGGGAAAGTTAATTGGTATAATCACTAAAAGCAGTTTGGTTACCACCCTTAGTGGACAATTTATAGATACGGATGAGGTGAGCTAGCATGAATGAATTATTTAAATACTTACTAGGTGCAAAAGATCAAATAATTACCTTGTTATTTGAACACATAAAGCTTACTGCATTATCAGTAGGAATAGCTATTTTAATAGGTATTCCATTAGGGATACTTATAAGTTATATAAAAAAAATAAACAAACCAGTTATTGGTATAGCTAGTGTGATACAAGCAATTCCCAGCATGGCATTATTAGGATTTGCAATACCATTTTTGGGTATAGGTACAACACCAGCAATTGTAATGGTTATTTTATATTCACTTTTACCTATAATTAAGAATACAACTACAGGAATTAATAATATAGATCAGCAAATGTTAGAAGCAGCCAGAGGAATAGGACTAACTAAATTTCAAATTTTAACAAAAGTACAAATCCCTCTTGCATTACCTGTTATTATGTCAGGAATTAGAATATCAGCTGTTACAGCAGTTGGACTTATGACTATGGCCGCTTTCATTGGAGGTGGAGGATTAGGATATCTAGTCTTTTCTGGAATAAGAACAGTCAATAATTATCAAATATTAGCAGGTGCAATACCAGCATGTATATTAGCATTATTAGTTGATGGAATATTGGGAATTGTTGAAAGTTTGGTTACACCTATTAGTTTACAGAAAACTAATACTAAAAATAATAGAGAAAGAGCAAAGACTAGAAGAATTCAAAAAGTTGTTTTAGCTACTACATGTTGTTTGATTGCTTTAGTATTTGTTGTTACTGGATCACAGAAGATTAGCAATAAAAAGATAATAGCGATTGGAAGTAAAGATTTCACGGAGCAAGAAATTATTTCTAATATGTTGAGTGAACTTATAGAGAGAAAAACTGATATTTCTGTAGATCGTAAGTTTTCACTTGGAGGAACTCAAATAGCATTTTCAGCATTAAAATCAGGAGCAATCGATATGTATGTTGATTATAGTGGTACAGCCTATGGCGATATCCTTAAGTATCCAGCTATATCTGATGTAGAAAAAGTTTATACTACAGTAAAAAAAGATTTTAAAGATAAATATAACATAGAGGTATTAAAACAAATGAAATTTAATAACACCTATGCTTTAGCTGTAAAGAAAGAAACAGCAGAAAAATACAATTTAAATACTATAAGTGATCTAGCAAAAATAGGGGATCAGTTTGTGGCTACTACATCATTAGAATTCCTTAACAGAGAAGATGGAGTTGTTGGACTAAAGAAAAAATATGGCTTTAATTTCAAAGATGAGATAGGAATAGATGGAAGTTCTAAGTATGCAGCATTAATGAATAATGATAGTGATGTTGTAGATGCATTCTCAACTGATGGTTTATTAAAAAAGTACGATTTAGCACTTTTAGAAGATGATAAAAATTTCTTCCCACCATACTATGCAGTTCCACTTATACACTATGAAACTTTAGAAAAATATCCTGAAATTAAGCCTTTAATTGAAGAGTTAGGTGACTTATTGACTGATGATATAGTAAGTGAATTAAATTATAGAGTAGATGAACTAAAAGAAGACCCTAAAGATGTAGCTGTTGATTTTTTAGAAAAACAAGGATTGGTATAAAATATAAGTTCTTTCACTTTAATAAATCATATTTTGAAAATGGTTATTAGTATATTTTTGTTGTAATTACATAATTATCAATATATAATTATAATAAAAAATTATAGAAAGAAGGTAATTTAGTAAGAGAAATATATAATAATCTATTACTAAAGCAAAGGATATGAATAATAATACAAGCATTATAATTAATGAAATGATAGCTTATTATGCAAATGATCCGAGAAGAATAAATCATTTCTTAAAAGTATATTCCTTTTCTAAATCTATTGGAGAATTAGAAAAATTAGATGAAGAAACACAATATATTTTAGAAATAGCAGCAATAATGCATGACATAGGAATTAAAATAAGTGAAGAAAAGCATAATTCTTCAGCAGGAAATTATCAAGAAATAGAAGGACCTCCAGTTGCAAGAAAAATGCTTGAAGGGCTAGATTTTGATGAAAAAATAATAGATAGAGTGTGCTTTTTGATTGGTCATCATCATACTTATAGTAAAATTGATAATATAGATTATCAAATACTAGTAGAAGCTGATTTTTTAGTAAATATATATGAAGATGAAATAAAGCATGATAGTATTGTATCTATAAAAAATAAATATTTTAAAACTAAAGCAGGAACAAACTTTTTAGAAAAATTATATTTGAGTTAATAGAATTATTTTGAAGCTAAGGAGACATGTTAATGATAGAGTATTATGAAATGACTAATAGAGATATAGACGAATTATCAAAAATGTATGTAGAATGTTTTAATGCTGAGCCATGGAATGATAAATGGACAGAAGAAACAGCCGCTAAGCGATTATTAAAAATGTTAAGCTATGACGGTGCATATGGTATTATATGTCGTGAAAATGGTAATATATTAGGAATGATACTTGGTCATGATGAATATTATTATGATGGAGTAAACTTTGAAATAAAAGAATTCTGCATAAGAGCAGGCATTCAAGGCAAAGGAACAGGTGCAAAGCTTCTTAAATATTTTGAAGATAAATTAAAAGATAAAGGTATAAATAAAATATTCTTGCTAACATGCTTAAGCGATAAGACAGTAGGATTTTATAAAAAGAATGGTTATAATACATGTCATAATATGATTATGATGGATAAAAAGATTTAAATTAAAAGAACTTCTGAGAATACTTATTTTCAGAAGTTCTTTTAAAATTCTATTTTAGATTACGAAAATTATTCAGCTGAATCAAAGCTGGCACATTCAGTTTCTGAATAAATTTGAGATCTTGATCCAGAAACATTAATAGATGATAATGAACATAGTTTATTTTCATTATATCTGCAAGTTTCAGCAGTACAAATTAAACAATCACATTGGCCTTGAGAATTTGTGTTATCTGTTAAATCACTATATAAATATTTATTTAAAAATGATCCGCAACAAGTTCCACAGCTACTTGATGCAGATACCCCTCCAATATCTACTCTGTTAGAAAAGCAAATACCATCCTTGTTATGTGAACAATTATGTACATCGCAATTAATTTTTTGCACGAAAAACAACTCCTTTTATTATAATATAAAGTAATATTAATATTCTTTTGATAAATTAATAACAAATATTAGCTAAAATATCTATCAAGTAATCCTTTGAATGCTCTACCATGACGAGCTTCATCTTTACACATTTCATGAACAGTATCATGAATAGCATCTAAATTCTTTTGTTTAGCAAGTGTTGCAAGTTTCTTTTTACCTTCACATGCACCGTATTCAGCTTCAACTCTTGCACTTAAATTGCTTTTTGAGCTAGGACATACTACTTCACCTAATATTTCAGCGAATTTAGCCGCATGCTCTGCTTCTTCCCAAGCAATTCTTTTATAAGCTTCTGCAACTTCGGGGTAACCTTCTCTATCAGCAGCACGTGACATTGCAATATACATTCCAACTTCAGTACATTCTCCCATGAAATTGGCACGTAAACCTTCTAATAATTCATCATCTAAGCCTTCAGCTATACCAATTCTATGTTCATCAGCAAAATTTAATTCATCCTTCATTTCTTCAAATTTGTCAGCACCTACTTTACAAATAGGGCAGATTTCAGGTGGTGTATCACCTTCATGGATATATCCACACACAGTACAAATAAATTTTTTCATTATAAAATCCTCCATAAACAATTTATATATTTACAGGTATTTAAAACCTTAATTACAGTGTTACCAATATATAATAAAATTATTATATATTTAAAAATATTCTTATTATGATGTTGAAGAAAAGTATAATTATTTTTGACATAAGAAAAAAATTAATTATTGAAATATTATACAATTAGCAAGCATATTATATAAATATTGATGTTGCATTTAGCGCTCTGGAAAATTTGAATAGGTAGGAATACAAAATGGAATTTAAAAGTAATTTATTTACATACTTCTCAATAGCAGTTTTCAATGTTATTATGCTTTTTATAATAATATGTGGTGTAGAAAATTTGGGGAAAAGCTCCGAATATAACTTTTTATACATGGGAGCATTTTTAATTATTACTTGTTTTATAGTTTTATTATTTAATTGTGTATTATATATTTTATCAAAAGAATTTATACATGACTTTATGAAGAAGAATAAATCAGTTATAGAATTTATAATATTAATGTTAATTTTAATAACTGGATTATATTTAAGAATTAGAGTTATTAAAAGTCTACCAATGAAACTAGAATCTGATTATAAAACTTACTACGATATTGCACGATTATTACAAAATGGAACACTAAGTACTGAAGGAGAAGGATTATGTGATTATATTGCTAAGTTTCCACATGTTATGGGGTACCCATATATATTATCATTAATTTTTAGAATATTTGGTGATAGTTTAAATACAGGTCTTTATTTTGGCGTATTATCATCAATAGTATGTTCATTTTTTATATATAAAATTGTTAGGTATATTTCAGGAAGTATTGCAGCTTTATTTGCTGTTTTTATATCAACTTTTTGGCCATCTCAAATTTTCTTTAGCAACTTTCTTGCATCAGAACCTGTATTTAATTGTATGCTATTTGGATGTTTTCTATGGTTTGTTTATATAACAAAAAAATATAACGAATTTAGTGGACAATCATATATGGGAATAGTTAAATATATCATACTTGGAATGCTATTGGCGTTTGCTTCAGCAGTTAGACCTATGGCAATGATTTTATTAATAGCTATTATTATTGTCTTATTGTCATCTAAGATATATCTTAAAAAAGATATTCTTGATACTCCAGTTTCACTTGTATTTATATCTAAAGGCTGGAGGTGTGTCATATTAATATTAGTCAGCTATCTAATATGCTCAAATGTTATTACAGCACATATAGAAGATAGGATTGGCAGAAATGTTGCAAATGGAATTGATTCATTTGGATATAACCTTTTAGTTGGTACGAATATAGATTCTGATGGGGGTTGGAATGATGGAGATGCTAAACTTTTAGAAGATAGTTATAATACTACTAATTCAGCTACAGAAGCTCAAAAAATATGCAGAGATAAAGCAATTACAAGAGTTAAAAATAATTATGTCGGAACATTTAATCTAATGTTTAAAAAATTTACATTGCTTTGGAATAATGATGATTACAGCCCTGCAATAAATATCATATGCATGGATAATCAAGGTACCTTAAATAGCAAAATAGAAAAATATTTATATGATTATATGAAAGTATGTAATTACTATTATTTGTTTGTAGTAATTTTTTCATGGCTAGCAGGAATGATTGCTATACTAAAAAAAAGCGATTTGTCTCACACTATGATTTTATTATTTATTGGTACAGTAATAACTCACATGTGTTTAGAAAGTCAGCCAAGATATCATTATTATGCAATGCAGATTATATCTATTTTAGGTGCAGTAGGGGTTGGTGATATATACAAATATTATAGGAATTTATCTAAAGAAAAGATTGCATATAATTCATCAAGTCATGATTTTATAATAGAAAATAAACATATAGAGGCAACTGAAGAAAGTAGCTTAAATAAAATGAAAAATCATAATTTTCCTGAAGAAAGTAACTTTTTTGATATGGAAAAAGCAATAATAGAAGGACATGTAAAAATAACTGTGACTGAAGAATATAGCGAAAAAATATAATTTTTATATGAACAATATATATTTTAATATAGGGGTTGACGTATGAGAATCAAGTTAGAAAGAATATCAAAGGCATGTTTATATTTAATAGTATTTTTCTGTATTATCTTTTTTGCGTGCACTATTTTATTGGTATTAAATAATGGTCCAATCAGCACCGATCATAGTGAAGAAAATGTACTAAAAGATAATAATAGTGAAAAAAATGAAGATGAAAGACCTGCCGAGTTAACAACAATAATGAATCTCTCACCAACAGCTTGTAATTTATATGATACAAGTGAAAATATATTTTTTACTAAAGAAGATGGAAGTAAGTTAAATATAAAAGACTTAAAAGGAAAAGTAGTAGTAATAACCTTCTGGGCTAGTTGGTGTAAATATTGTAATGAAGAACTAAAAAAATCAAATGAATTTTTAGACATAGTAAACAAATTTGATAATGTTGAATTTCTTTTAGTAAATAAGCTAGATGGAGATAAGGAAACCAAGGAAAGTGCAATTAAATATTTAAATGAAAATAATATACCTTTTCATACAGTATTTGATGAAAATTTAAAGATATATAAAGAACTTGGAATTAAGATTGTACCAACTACATTAATAATAGATAGAAATGGTAATATTTTAACGTATAAGGCGGGAGAAATTAAGAGCACGGGTGAACTGGAATCACTAATTAATTATGGATTAGAAGGAGCCCATAGTGCTACAGAAAGATTTATTACAAAAAAATTAACTAATCATTTAGGTGGAGTAAATATTAAATTTAAATCTGAAACTAAAGAGAAAAGCACACTAAGTGAGTCACAAGGCATTATGCTCGAATATTCCTTATTAAAAAATGATAAAAATCTATTTAATAATACACTTAATTATATAAATGAATATATGAAAAAAGATAGGCTGGTATCTTGGAAGGTTCAAGATGGAAATGCCACTAGAGTAAATGCAGCTATAGATGATTTGAGAATTTATAGAGCTTTAAATGAGGGAAAATTGAAATTTGGAATAGAAAATATAAATTTAAATAAATATAGAAATTCCATTTATAAATACAATGTAAGCAAAAAAAGATTAGTAGATAGTTACGATTTTAAGTATAAAGAAAAAGCAGAGAAATTAACTTTATGCTATGCAGATTTTAAGACATTAAAAGAATTATCTAAGAATGATAAAAGATTTATTGATGTTTATGATAATTGTATTGATATTGTAGAAAATGGTTATATAAGTGATAAATTCCCTTTATATTATAGTAAGTATGATTATAATGGCGAAACTTATACCATGGATGAGCTAAATAGTTCAGAGGCAATGATGACTTTACTTCATTTAGTAGAAGTAGGTGAGCTTAAAGAAAATACAGTATCATGGATTAAAGATACAATAAGAAATACTGGAATTTTAGGAAGATATAAAGTTAATGGTGATGTAGTTAGCGGATATGAATATGAATCTACAGCAGTATACGCTATTGTTGCATTAATTGGTAATGAGATGAATGATCAGGAATTAATAAACTTAGCATTAAGCAGAATGGAAAAAATGAGGATAAATGATACACAAAACGAATATGATGGAGCCTTTGGAAATGCAGATGGAACAGAAATATATTCATTTGATCAATGTATGGCGCTATTAGCCTATGGAAGGCTTGAAGAGAGGAGTAATGATCAAAATGAATGAGAATAAAGATGAGTTTAAGTGGGTTTTAAGAAGTTATAAGATTATAAGGAAAATATATAATTTTATAAGTAATTATATTAATAAAATAAATGAGAAGATGAAAGATAAATATTCAGCTAGAACAATAGGGTTATGGTCAAGTGTTATTGCCTTATTTTTAATAGTTTACATGTTATTTGTATATCCATACTTAGGAATTTCTGATGATGGATCATTTTCTAGAAATATGAGACATTTCGGAATAGATCATATAGGGGAGAATAGGGAAGATAATTACTTCAATTATTATAATCGCAGATACATGGTATCACCGGAAAAGGCCTTTATAGGAGAAAAAGGAATATCTAGTGTTAATATCTTTATAAAAATTGCATTGAATCTGGATAAGATTTTTACTAAGGATTCTTTTTTTGATATGAGGTTTATGGGACTAGTATATACCATATTGTTTATTCCTGCATTTTTTATAATTGTAACTCATGCAGCAAAGAGAGTGAATAACTTTACAGAAGGTGTAATAATAGGAATTTTGGGAATTATAATATTTTCAGATGTATCATATACTACTTATTTTTGTTCTTTTTATTCTGAACCATTAGTTTTTATTTGCTTTCTTCTATGTATTTGCTCTGCACTATCTTTTAATAATAAAGATAGTGATATTTTATGGTTAATATTGTACACAATTAGCGGTGTTATTTTAATTACATCAGAAAAACAATATTCAGTTCTAGGCATTTTTCTGGGAATTTTATCTGTAAGATTCATCTTTATGGAAAGAAAAGTTTTATATAAGGCTTTATGTGTTTTTGTAAGTATGATATTATTTTTTAGCTTTTTATGGTCAAGCTCTAATCTTGAAAGTAATTTTACATTATCAAGTAAATATAACGCTATGACAAGAGGAATATTACTTCAGTCAAAAAATCCTGAAGAAACATTAAAAGAGTTTGGAATAGATTCTAATTATTCTGTATTAGCAGATACTAATACAAATGATTTTTACCCTCTTACAACAGGGGCAAATGAAAGCTTAAATAATGGATTTTTTGATAAATATAATTCAATTGATATAATCAAATATTACATTAAGCATCCTATATCAATGGTATATATGTTAAATATAGCTTCAAAAGAAGCATTTAATACAAGAATATCCTACAGCGGAAATTATGAAAAAGAAGCTGGTTTTAATCCAAAAGCCAAGAGCTTATTTTGGTCATCCTGGAGCACATTTAAAATGCAATCAGCACCTAAGACAATAGGGGTTGTAATTGTGCTATATGTACTTACTATTATTTTATGGGGAAATAAGTCCAGGAGATTATTTTTAATTGATAAAAAAGGTAATAATATGACACTAGAAATAATGATGTTAGTTATTTTTTCAGGATTATATCAAGCAATTCAGGCTATAGTTATGAGTGGAGATTCAGAATTAAATAAGCATATATTTATCTTTAGTTTATCTATTGATTTACTTATTTACTTTTGTTTCTCAGGAATATTTCACAAATTAAATATAATTCAGAATGGAGGGGAATAATGTCTGATAAGAAAAGGAATTATAACTATTTAATTCAAGATTTTGGTATGTTGCTTTTTATTATAACAATTTCAATAGTTACTTTAATTACCTATGTATCAGATTCACAGTATAGGCTGGAAAATGAAATTATGATTATTACAATGTTCTTAGGAATACTTCTTACTGTATTTTCTAGTTATATATATGGAATTGTTATAGCAGCAGCTCAGACAGTATTTTATACATCATATAAAATATTTCAAATATACTCTCAAGGAATAAATGTTTCACTTGTTAATTATTTATGGATCATATTGCCAATAGTATCAGTGCTATCAATAATGTTATATACAAAGACATTAAGTAAAATAGAATTAGAAAATATTTTATTGAAAGAACAGGTTGAAAAAGCAATTATGATAGATCCATTAACTGGATTATATAATATAAATTGTTTTTATCATGATTTAAGATCCACAATCAAATATAGCCAGCGTAATAATCTTCCAATAACAGTGATGATAGCTAAATTACGTTATGGAGAAGAATTACGAAAAATATTAAGTAAAAATGAATATGAAGAATTATTACAAAAAATGGCTAAGATATTTCAAGATACAATTAGGTTTGAGGATAAATTATTTGTACTTGAAGAGCATGGAAAAATAGGGACTATTTTAACTTGTGACTCAGAAGGCGCAAATATTGTAGCTAAGCGTATTAAAAATTCTATGGGACAGAATAATTCATTTTGGGGAATAGCAGATAGATCAATAATTGTAGATATACAAATTGGATTTAAGGAATATAATTCTGAATTTGGTGATGATGTCATTGGCTATAAAAGTAAAGTAGAAGGCGAGATGCAGTATGATGTATAAGAAAATAACTACCATAATACTAGTAGGCATCATATTTCTTATGAGCATTACCAATATAGTATATGCAAATGGTAAAGGAAGTGATGATGGAGATATTCTTTTGCTTTATGATAAGAATTCATCTAATGAAAAGGAAATTGGTTCTATTTCAGATATTTTAACTTATCTTGGATATAAAGTTTCATATAGCAGCATAGAGGACTCAGTAAATAAACTTGATAAATTCAACAATATTATTATATATAGTGAGAAAGAAAATGCAGATGATAAATTTATACAGAAACTATATAAGTGTAATAATAAGTTTATGGTAATAGGTAATGGATTAATAAAACATATAATTAATTATATGGATAATTCGATTGGGTATGTAGAACAAGGTAAAAGTGAATATGAGATAAATTATAACTTCTCTAATGAAAAAGACATTTCTTTATATTTAAAAACAGATGATACTATATTACTTAAAGGGGATTTTGAATATGCAAGCGGGAAAATTGCTTCTGTAAAGTATTCAGGGAATTATTCTGTGCGGAGTGGAAATTTATCTTATATTGCAGTATATGATTGTGATAATGATATTTTAAAAGCAATGCTGACTCAAGAAATTGCATTATGGATGTGGCAATATAAAGGGCTTCCACACAATTACGCACAATATATTGTTCTTGATGGAATATATCCATTTGTAGACCCAGAAAAATTATTTAATGTAATTGAAATAATGAATAAGTATAGGATTCCATATATAATAAGTGTCATGCCAATATATATAAATTCGGAATATCCAGCAATGAAAAAGTTTTGTGAAATACTTTCATATGCTCAGAGCAATGGAGGGGCAATAATACTCCATAGTCCAATTATACAAAGAGAAGAAGTAATTGAAGAAGAAATAAATGAAAAAATTAATACTTCATATTTAGCCTATTCTCAATACAATGTTTATCCAATTGGCTTAGAAGCACCTAAAGATTGGATTTATAGCAAAAATGGACAAAATATATTAAGAAGATTTAAAACAATATTTTTATATGAATCTAGCAATGAAGAAAGGAACAAAAATAATTTTAATAATGAGATTTATAATGATGGACACAATATAGTTTCACCAGCATTAATGCTAAATGATAAAGAATTTTGCCCTATAAGAGTTCATTCAACAGCAGTTTACTTGAATATAAATGACAGCATAGAAGATATAGAAGAAACAATAGATATAATAATGAAATCTAATGTACTGATGAAAAGTATGTGGGATATGGATCAATCAGTATATACAAATCAGTATGTTTTAAAATATGAAAATAAAATATTAAAATTTCAAGGAAAAGTAGTTTCATTAAGCTATGAGCCATTTAAGTATGAAGAAAATTTTGATTATAAAAGAAATATTGTTGGACGAATGGCAAGATTAATGTCAAATAGCAATAAAGTTTTATTAGTATTTGTAGGTATAATTTCTTTTATCTTTATAATTTTTATTATAATAGCAAGAAAAAATAACAAAAGGAGTTTCTTTCATTAATATGTTTTAAATTTTAAGGGGGTATTCTGATGCTAATTGATTATTTATCACTGTTTGCAATTTTATGTATATGGATTTTAATGCTTATAAATGTATTTTTGTCTGTAGGAGGATTTATTTATTATATAAAAGCAAAGAAAGATAATAAATCCATAGAGCTAGATGAATATCCAATGGTATCAATTATGGTCCCAGCTCATAATGAAAGTATCGTAATAAAAAGGACAGTTTTATCATTATTAGAGTTTGATTATCCAAAAGATAAGTTTGAAATAATAGTTATAAACGATAATTCAAATGATGATTCAGCAAAGGTATTACATGAAATCCAAGAAAAGAATAAGGATAGAAAAATAATAGTCATAAATACTGATAATATTGTAGGAGGTAAAGGAAAATCCAATGCACTCAATATAGGCTTTTCCATTGCAAGTGGCAGTGTTATATCAATATATGATGCCGATAATACTCCGGAGAAAGATTCTTTAAGAATACTTGTGGAAAATTTAATGGAAGACGATAAGTTAGGCGCAGTTATAGGAAAGTTCAGAACTAGAAATAAAAATGCATCTCTTATTACAAGATTTGTAAATATAGAGACTTTAGCATATCAATGTATGAATCAAGCCGGAAGATGGTTCTTTTTTAAATTATGTACAATTCCAGGAACTAACTTTGTAATAAGGAGAAGTATTATAGAAGAAATAGGTGGATGGGATACAAAGGCATTAGCAGAAGATACTGAAATAAGCTTTAGAATATATAGAATGGGATATGCAATAAAGTTTATACCATTTGCAGTAACTTGGGAGCAAGAACCACATTCACTTAGAGTATGGTTTAAACAGAGAACACGTTGGGCAAAAGGAAATTTATATGTTATTTCATCAAATTTTAAATACATTTTGGACAAAAGTGCAGGAGCAATGCGTCTAGATGTACTATATTACTGCAGCGTGTATGTTCTTATGCTAATATCATTAATTTGTTCAGATAGTATTTTTGTATTAGGTATATTAGGAATAACTCATGTTACATTAGGTGGATTTTCTACATTATTATGGGGAATGGCTATTTTAATATTTATTCTTAATATATTAATTACCGTTGCAGTAGAGAAAAATGAATTTAATTTTAAGACATTATTTTTAGTAATAATAATGTTATTTACGTATTCTAAATTGTGGGTATTTGTGGTACTAAATGCTATAGTACAAACATTGAATGATGTTATTTTTAAACGTGAAGTAAATTGGTATAAGACAGAGCGGTCAATTGAATCATAAATATATTAGTGGGGTGGAGAGTTAATAATATGGGGAGATTAAATGAAAAATATAAAAAATGCAGCATATGTAAAAAAGTATTATGTATATTTGTGACAGGTATAATAGCATTATTTGTGCAATCTACATATTGTTTTGCAGAACCGCAAAATGACGATAAAGAAGAAAGAGTAACAAATGAAGAAGGAATAAATAGCATTATTTCAACTATGCTTAGTGAACCAAGCAAGACAATTGTTGATTTTCCAGAAGTTGCCAAAACAACTTATTCATCAGATTTTTCATGGAGCTCTGATAAAACACTTAATGGGATTTTATCAACAGAAAGCTTATATTTTAAAATACCAAAGTATTGGAATACAAAGTATGCAATAGTTAGTATACAATATTCCTTAAGTCAATTAATTACTGATATTCCTGCAACTATAACATTTTCAATTAATAATAAGCCATTTTATTCTTGCAAAATCAAATATGAAAATAGTGGACCTCAAATAATATATGCAGTAATTCCAGTAGAATTATTAAAAGAGGGATTTAATAACCTGGGAGTATCAGGTTATGTAAGATTATATAATGATGAAGGATGTATAGATGATTATTCAGGTGCTAACTGGATAAATATAAGTAAAAATTCATATGCAAGAATTGGGTATGAAGTAGAAAATCATAATAACAAGATTTCATATTATCCATACCCCTTTATATCGACTATGGATCCTACAGCAAAAGATACAGCTATCTTAGTATCTGATAAAAAGGATAACGGAGAATTATCTGCTTCTATGATTTTGGCTGCTAATTTAGGAACAAAGACATCTGAAGAAAATAATTTAAATATGGGTTCATACAGTGATTATAGAAAATTCAACTCATCAAACACTATTTTAGTTTCACTTACCAAAAATCTGCCTAGTGAGATGAAAGAATATGTATCACCTTATACTAAAGAATTAAATGATAATGGAGTTGTGTTATTTATTAATGATGCAAATGGAAATCCTATGCTTTTATTAGTATCAAATAAAGAAGAAGGACTAATAGAATGTGCACGGATGATTTCAGATGAAAATAGAGTTGATCAAGAAAATAGTAATGTAGCTATGGTGAGGATTGGAAGTGCGGATGTAATAAAGAATTCTACTAAATTAAATGATAGTTCAGCGTATACTTATACAATTGAAAGCCTTACTGATGGAGGAATGGTATTTATAGGACCATTTAGACAAAAGAGTGATTTGTATTTATCTACATTGAATGACTATATATTATCTTCAGCAGGAAAAATTTCATTAAAGTTTAGGTATAGTGAAAATTTAGACTTTACACGTTCATTAATTACTGTGTATTGGGGAGAGACTCCAATTGCAAGTAAGAAATTAACTAAAGAAAGATCATCAGGAGATGAATTAACATTTACAATTCCAGCAGATGTTGTAGGAACTTCTGCTGGCAAGGTGTCCATAGCATTTGATTTAGAAATACAAGATCTTATTTGTACACCAAGACAAATGGATATGCCGTGGGCGTATGTAACAAAGGATTCTATATTGTATTTGCCAATAAATACATCAATAGTACCTAAATTTGACACATTGCCACATCCATTCCAAAAAGATGAAAGATTCAACCAGGTATTAATAGTAATTCCTGATGAAGCAAAAGCACAAGAACTTACATTAGCAGGTAAAATGCTTGCTATTTATGGGAAAAGTGCAGATCCATATGGAAATATAGAGGTTTGCCGAGGAAGTGACTGCTTGAATAGCTCAGTAAATTATAAAGATAAAAATATTATAGCTGTTGGTACACCAAAAAGTAATAAATTTATAAGCAATTTAAACAAAAATTTATATTTTAAATATGATGAAAGCAATACAAAGTTATTGTCTAATGAAAAGCTGATTTTATCAAATAATTATGCAGAGAATGTTGGAACTATGCAGTTACTATCATCTCCATATGAAGAAGGACAAGCAATTTTGGTGCTTACAGGTGCTAAAGATAGTTCTTTAGAATATATTGATAAATTTATAAAGGATGAAAAACTTACATGGGCATTAAAAGATGATTGTATCCTAATTGATGATAACTTAGATGCTAAAATGTATAGATTTCAAAAAGATGTAGAGGAAAAGGTAAAGCCTTCTTTAGGTAAGAAGATTATCGAAAATAAGCAATATTTTTTATATACTTTAGCTTCAACTTCAATTATGCTTATTTTATTTTTAGGCATAGTATTTATTTTAGTTAGAAATAAAATGCGTAATAATAAAGATAAATAAATTAAAAAATAATGATATTTAAAGAAGACTAGAGATGAGTGGATATTCATTTATAGTCTTTTTTATTCTTTAGGAAATTATATTGACGGACAATCTGTGGATAAGTTATTTAAAAAAATATTGCAATAGACTAATGCATAGTTCCTAAAGAATAAAAAATAAATTA
>ENA-OWPM01000528-OWPM01000528.1-human-gut-metagenome-genome-assembly--contig:-NODE-528-length-43734-cov-12.902791_pt1 | contig 43734 bp, 50 predicted proteins | sample MGYA00248267_ERZ651852 | MGnify/ENA primary metagenome ERZ651852 (study PRJEB26924, sample SAMEA4378228) | human gut metagenome | biome: human gut; feature: human-associated habitat; material: faeces...
GCAGACATTCATTTATCAGACAAAACAAGCTGTCTGATGTGGCAGGAAGAATTGATTATATTTCCAATCCGAAAAGACAGGAATATCTTTATGCGACCTATCAGACGGATGGAGTAACACCGGAGTTCTGGAAGAATCTTGCGAGAGAGAATCAGTTGGATTTTAAGGTAAATGGAACAACAGGGAAATGTATTGAAGGACGGGAGTTTATCATTGCACTTCCGGAAAGTTTTGTTGAGTACAAGGCAGATGATGTGGTAAGGCTTTTCACGGACAGCTTTCATAAAAGGTATGGCGTGGAATGCAGTGCGGCACTTCACCATAACAAAAAAATGACTAATTACCATATTCATCTCGTATTCAGTGAACGGAAAATTCTGGAACATCCGGAAGTGAAAATTGCTACCAGAAATATGTTTTATGATGAACAGGGCAAGCACAGACGCACGAAGAAAGAGATTTTAGATGAGCAGGGAAATCTTCGGGCAGGATGCAGTATTATTCCCAAAGGGGAAGTTTATGAGAGCCATATTTTTACAAAGAAAGATGAATGGTTTAAGAGTGATGTTTTTACCAGAGAAGTCAAGGAAATGTTTACGGAAATCATCAACAGCCATGTGAAAGAAGAATCCGAAAAGTTGTCTGTATTTCAGCAGGGCGGCGTGTATCTGGCAACGAAGAAAATCGGGAAAAATAATCCGAAAGAAGCAGAAATACGGGCAGATAATGCGGCAAGGCAGGAATGGAATCGGACGGTTGATGTGGCATTGCTTGAGGGCGTTCCAGAAGAAAATATTTTAACTGTAAAATGGGAGAAAATTACAGACAAAACACTGCAATCAATAAGGATATATGGTTGGTTGCCGGATATGTTTCAGCAGATTATCCGAGGTGCAAAAGATTTCTTACAGGATATGATTTTCAAGTTTAAGTTGCCGCCGAAGCCAGTACCGAAGATTGATTTACAGGAATGGAATGATATGCAGGAACTGATGGAGAAACTTCAGAAGCAGTCACAGGCAATGAAGTCCACGCAGCAGGAGATTTCCTCATTGAAGAAACAGCTTTCCGAGACAACTGGATTTTTCAAAGGGAAAGCACGGAAATCCTTAGAGGGCAAAATTGAACAGGCAGAGAAACAGGAAAAACGTATCCACACGAATATGGAGCAGACGGTAAAACAGGCAGGATATCCAGATGTTCAATCCTTTACAAAGACATATCAGAAATCAGAAAAACTGGTCAGGAAATATAATGAGGAGCTGCGGGCATGGGAAAATCAGACAGAACAGAAGGAAGAGCAGTCATCAGAACCGCTGAAAAAGGCAAGCATACGGGAAAAGTTGCACCGTTACCAGCAGGAAAGCAGACAGCAGCCAAAACAGTCAGCAAAGAAGAAATCTATGGACAGAGAACGATGAGAAAGGTGGAACAGAAAATGAAGAAAACAATTTTTGAAGAAATGGGTGGCACTTATGTAAGATGTGGGGATTACTTTATCCCCAACCTTACTTTGCCGGAGGAAGAAGAACCGAGATTTGTTGGAGTATGGGGACAAAGACATTTGCAGTATTTGAAAGAATACCGCAGGAATGTATATCTGGATCTGATGATGAGCGGCAGACTGAACAGTTATCTGGCAGATATAGAGGAACAGGCACAGGAACGCTTTGAAAGAATTGTAGAGCAGATGAAACAGGCACAAGGAATTACAGAACAGTTAAAGGCAGACAATGCGTGGGAGTGGGTAGGCAGGATGAATAATATACAGGCGTGTGCGAGGGAGATTGTGGATAAAGAGATAATCTATTGGTAAGTGCCGTTATGAATATGTATCGTATTTATATTTTTTTGCTTGACGAATTACCCAAAATAAATTATTATAAAGTTATAAAAAATATAACATGGAATAAAGAGGGTAGAAGAATGAGCAATGATTTGATGAGAAAGCAATCGAAAAATATTTTGAATGCAATAAATAATTTTGTTTCTAATACAGGTTTAAATGATGTAAAAACGACTTTTGATTCAAAGACTGGAATTGCCAGTGTTATTGGAAATAAGGATGGTTTCCAGTATACTACAACGTTGACCAAACATATGAACGGCGTAGTGCAAACGACAACACAATTTGCTACCAATTTGGGTAAGGAAGCGTTAATATCACAAATTAAAGCTTTAAGAAAGCAAGGATATAAACAACAACAAATAGCGGATATGCTTAAAATTTCTCAAGCAACAGTAAGCAAATATTTGAGAAAATGATCTCGTAAAGTATAGGAAAGGGGATAAATTGGAGTGAAAAAACTTAAATTGAATGAAAATATGGGAGAAATTGTAAAGGCTCATGGATACGAACTTGATGCAGAAGAAAGATATGTTATCAATATCGAACGCGAATTAAGTGAGCAATCAGCAATCATGGCAGCAATACAAAGCGTTGGGCTACCAGCGTTAAACGATTACCATCAATGGTTAATACATAATGGATTTGATGCCAATATGCCTAATCCCACAAATAGCTTTGTTGATCAATTTTATGGAAAGAAAACTTTGTGGAAAACAGATTTATCGCAAGGTATTGTTGTGAGAGCAGAAAATGAAGATGATTATTTTATCGTCATGGAATGTAGTAGATTAAATGAAGGATTTAAATACACTCAGATAATTTTGACGTTAGGTGGATGCTTGTAATTTAAAATTATTTTTGCAAGAGGGAGGAGATTTCAATGTACTCTGTTACTAAACGTATTAGTATGGTAAAACAGCCATATGGAGGATATCTAAATAAAAAGCAATTTGATATTACTACTATTGATGACGGAAAGACATTGAATGAAGCAGAGAATATTCATGCTTCGTTAATTGGTCTTGCGGTTGACTATTTGACCCGTTTTATGATGGGAACATCCGTAGAAGAAGCTTTTAAAATTTCGTTACAGGGAGCATTGTGTCTTGATTTATTTTTAAATAATGCAAGTGGCAAAAAAGGATTGGCATTAGGAAATGCTAAGAAGTTATTAAAAGGCATAAAAGATCTTGATAATGAGTCTGTCAGTAATGCATGTAAATTAGTTGGTTACGATGTTTGTTTCAGAGCGGGTGTAATTGGGTATAAACCAGTAGAAGAAATTAAGCCTGATAGTGATACTATTGAGAATATTGTGATTATGGTTAAACGAAGTCTGGCATTTTGGAAAGAATATGGTCCTATTACAAAAGATGGTTTTACTTTTGAGGGCGGTTATACGGATATAGTATCATCAGGAGATGGAGATTATTTAACTGAGAATACATTGTGGGATTTTAAGGTGTCAAAAGAGGAACCAAAAAGTAAATATACATTGCAGTTGTTAATGTACTATATTATGGGATGTCATTCAATACATCCAGAATTTCAGAAAATTGAAAAACTCGGAATATTTAATCCGAGAAAAAACAAAGTTTATATAGCCGAGATATCTTCAATTAACCCTGAAGTAATTGAAAAAGTATCTCAGGATATTATCGGATACAAATAAAGAGTTGGGTTTATTGCTAAAAAGGAAAATGAAAATTATATGAAAAACATGAAAATAGAAGCCAATGGAACAGAAATCAGAGTGATGGGCGATGTTGTTAATGAAGAAGCTTACATTTCGCTCACTGATATTGCAAAATATAAAAATCCAGATAATGCCTTTATCGTGGTGGCAAACTGGATGCGTAATCATTCTACGATTTCATTTTTGGGCTTGTGGGAGCAAATTCACAATCCGAATTTTAAACCTATCGAATTCGATAGGTTTAAAGCAGAATCTGGTGATAATGCTTTTACATTGACACCACAGCAGTGGATAAAAGCAACGGATGCAATCGGTATCGTATCAAAATCGGGACGATATGGCGGTACTTATGCTCATACGGATATAGCGTTTGAGTTTGCTTCATGGATTTCTCCGGAATTTAAGCTTTATATCATCAAAGATTATCAGCGACTAAAGAAAGACGAAGCAGATCGGTTAGCAATTGGGTGGGATGTAAAGAGAGAACTTTCAAAAATAAACTATCGTATCCACACAGATGCAGTAAAAGAATTTTTGATAACGCCCACATTATCTCCGCAGGAAATGGCATATACATATGCTTCAGAAGCAGATATTCTAAATATGGCTTTGTTTGGGAAAACAGCAGCACAATGGAGAAGTGAAAAAGGAATAAAAGGGAAAACTCCTAATATCCGAGATTTTGCTTCAGCGGAAGAATTGGTTGTGCTTATCAATCTGGAAGATACGAATGCAGATTTGATAAGACAGGAAGTGCCTAAAATTGAAAGACTGAAAATATTAAGAGAAAAAGCGTACAGGCAATTAGAGCTTTTGAGAAAGAACCAGGATGCGATTGCGGCATTAAAGAAAAATCTTATTGAAGATACAGAAACAAATGGTTGATTTCCTAAGCAAAACCGTTTATAATCTGAATCGGAACATATTGCTATTATCCACAGTTACGGAGCGAGTGTTATCAACACCGATAACAAACTGATAACATCAGCCCATATAGGCAGGATAATATGGATAAATCAAAAAATCGAAAGAAAAGCAAACACGGCAACAAATAATTTCTAAACAAAATTGATTAGTAATTGTCGAGTTTGAATAATTTTTGTTCTCGTCCCACCCAGACTCATCCAAGTGTCCGAGTGAAAAAGAACATAAAAAATATGAAGCAGAGTCATAAGAATTTCGAAGAAATTCGTCTGGCCCTGCTTCTTTTTTTGCCTCTGCTACCCAAGCACGTATCCCATTCCCAAGCCCTCCCAAGCGCCCTCTCCAATCCAGAAAACAATCGGGAAAACAGGAAAAAGGCTTGGTTTATAAGGTTTAAATGGGATTGCTGAATGGAACAGAGGCAGAAGAGGCTTGGAGGCGGAGACAGATGCAGAGGTCATTGAATCCAAAAACTGAAAGTTGAATATAGAAGAAAATGTTGTAGGATTGCCGCTATGAAAAGGGAAAGAGGCTTGGTTTTTTCTCGTCCCGAAAGGTCGATTTTCGGATGGACAAGAGGGTGATTCTTGGTGGGACGAGAACATAGTATCTCGAAATAATTGGAATTATTTCGAGAAAATGGCTTTTGGGTTTGGAATTAAATCGAGATTTTGGCTTTTCGGGCTTGGTGGAAAACAATTTTTGGGAGAAATAGGGACCAAAAACTCGGAATAAATCCAATTTCTCGGAATAATTGCATCCAAAAACTCGGATTAAATGGAATTAAGCGGAGAAAATGGCATCAAAAACTTAGAATAAATGCCAGAAACTTCGAGTAAATGCCAAATTCTGGAAGAAATAGCGACCAGAAACTCAGAATAAATCCAAAAACTCGGAATAATTCAGCAACCGTCTGTGTCTGTCTCTGAAAATTAGCGTCCGAATGGTTTGAATCAATTCAATCCGAATAAGCCATAAGGAGAATTGAACATGGAAAAAGCAGGAACGAAACGTAGAGACATTCATTTTAGGAGTGATAAGAACGGAATCGTAGTGTGCGTGCACTCAAGGGAAGCCAGGGAGTATGCAAGGTACTTGGAAACGTCTGCGGATGTTGCTTCTTATGAGACCGGAACCGTATTGGATCCAGACAAGTATCCATTCATAAATACGATCGGGATCCGCAAAGAATACTTTGACACTCAGTGGACATCAGACTTTGTGATCCATTTTACAGATGGAAGGACAGGAATCCGGGAACTGACAAACAAAGATGGACTTTCGAAACGGGCAGCCATCGAAAAACTGGAATTTTCCAGACGGTACTGGAGTACCACGAAGGTTGCAGAGTGGAAGATAGTTGTCATGGAGAAGGGAGAGTGTTGAGATGTTCTTAGAAAGCTGTGGAGAAGTAATCCGGGTATTATGCGGAAACGAAGAAGGAAACTGGGTGATCTCTTATGATAACCCATGCACACCGAAGTTTGTACTTATGGATGACCTTAGATCCATGGAACGCATAGAGCCGCCGAAAGATTTCCAGATGAGGATGACACAGGATCAGACGCCGGGACAGAAGAAGCGGCAGGAACTGATCTCGGAACTCTTGGAAGAGGAATCCTATGTGTGGGACCGTACTGGACGCAACACAAAGATCCGGGAGATTGCAGCCAGGGAGAAGACAAGTGAGCGGAGAATCCGGGAACTGTATTTCCGGGCGTTGGCCGGAAGAGCCTTAGTGGAAGAAAGAAAAAAGGCGGAGAAAGAAGAGACGAAGGAAGAAAAGGACTTCCTATGGGCGATCGACACGTTCTACTATACAGCGAAGAAGTTTTCCCTGCGGAGTGCGTATGATATGCTGCTGCTTTCCAGATACACGGATCCAGACGGACATCTACTGGATGTCTATCCTTCCTGGAATACTTTCCGCCATTATTTCTACGATAAGAACTTCCATAAGAAATCCAGAAACCTGATCGCCAGAAATGGACTAACTGATTATCAGAGAAATAAGCGTCCGTTGTTTGGAAGTGCATCAGCTTGGAAAGAACAGATAGGAGTCTTTCAGATGGATGCAACGCAGGCTGACATCTACCTGGTGTCACGCCTGGACCGCTCTGAAGTGATTGGAAGACCCTATATTTACTTAGCTGTGGACACGGCAACTCAGCTGATCGCCGGAGTTTATGTGGGAATGGATGCCGGAGAGCAGGCGGTCATTAACTGTCTTTCTAATGCGGCTGCGGATAAGGTTTCCTTCTGTAAACGGTATGGACTGGACATCAAAAAAGAAGAGTGGCCAAACACGGGACTTCCAGGAGAAATCATTACAGATAAGGGAAGAGAGTTTATTGGCACCCGGATGAACGAGCTTGCAATGAAGTACGGAATTGAGTTTGAATCCCTGCCGCCATTCCGACCGGATGGAAAAGGTCTGGTAGAGAAATCCTTCGATCTGATCCAACAGCGGTATAAACCGGCACTCAGAGGAAAAGGAGTCATTGAGGCGGACGCGCAGGAGCGATGGGCGGTGGACTATCGGAGTCAGGCGGTTCTGAACTTGGAAGAGTTTACGAAGGTCATCCTCTCCTGCATCCTGTACCTGAACAGCTGTCGTGTGATAGAGAATCATTTCTGTAAGGACGCAGACCCAGTGGCGGCCGCAATGTGGATAGAACATGAAAAAGAAAAAAGATCCCTGGTCATCCCGATCAACAGTGAGGAACTGTATCGGTTTGGACTTCCAAGGACCTCAGCTACATTGAACCGGCGCGGAATCTGTTATCAGGGACTCTGGTATGTGAGTGAGAATTATAAGGAGTTCTTAGAGAGCCATAACATAGGCGAGATCGTGAGGATCTGCTATGACCCAGAAGATGTATCGCGTCTGTTTCTGCTGAATGGGATGAATTATATTCCATTTGAGCTTTCCAGACATTCCAAGCAATATGCCGGAGCAACCGAAAGTGAATATCAGATGAAGCGTAAGGCAGAGCGGGACAGCCGGAAGGAATCGGAACTTAGGGATACCGAAGGACGAGTCCGGCTTTTAAAGGATATCGAGTCCGTGGTGAAACAGGCAGAGTACCGGGAGAAGAGTAAGATTTCAACGAAACGCATGGAGCAGGCGAAGGAGATGGAACGGGTATGAAAAAGTATCAGAAACAGAGTGGAATGACCGTGGACGCAGAATATGAAGAAGAACAGGGAAATCCCTTCTTTGAGGCATTGCCGGAGATCCTTGGAAAAGAAGAGGTGATGAAGCGGCTTCGAAGTCAGATCCCTTATCCAAAAGACATTCAGAAGATGTCACCGGAGGAACGGAGAAGAGAAGTCATGGAGATCTCCAAGTGGTTTTATCCCATGGATTACATGTATACGATCTATGATATGCTTTATCGTGCGATGTCAGCAACCTACCAGACAAAGAACATCGTGGACCATATCCGCCAGATGAATGACCTGTATATGGATTTCCGCACCGGCCGGGAACGGGAGTTCCAGTATGCGACCCAGGCATACACCGGAGCTGTCTTAGGTGTCCCGGGAATCGGAAAGACATCGACGGTCCAGAGATGTCTTTCTCTGATGCCACAGGTCATTGTCCATACGAATTATGGTGGGAAACCCATGTATACCAAGCAGATCAACTATCTGTTCGTGGAGTGTCCGTCCGATTGTTCCGTGAGAACCCTGGCATTTAATATTTTCTCAGCAATCGACCGCGCAATCGGTTCCGACTACTTAAAACAGGCAACCTATCAGAGAGCGGTGGCAGCCAGTGCCACGACAACAAAGCTGAAGATTATCTGCATGAATCATCACATTGGGCTGATCGTCATTGATGAGATCCAGAACGCAATCCAAACGGCGGTCAAGAACCGACAGCTTAAGCCCTTAGTAAAATTCTTAGTAGAACTCACAAATGAGACATCAACAGGAATCTGCTTCTGCGGAACGATGGAGGCTGAAGATCTCTTCATGAGTCAGGAACACTTGAAGCGGAGAACCAGAGGATTCCGGCTTCTGCCATTAAAATATGATGTGACATACCGGAAGTTCATCACAGAACTCTGGGATTCCCAGGTGGTGCTTCAAAGGACGGAACTCTCCGAAAAGCTGATGAAGCAGATCTATGATCTCTCGGCCGGGATCCCGTCCTACATCGTGAAGATCTTCCAGGAGGCACAGGTCCAGGCAATTCTCACAGGGAAGGAGAAACTTTCCTATGAGGTGCTGAAACAGGCCGTCATGTGTCTTGGAATCGAAGTGCCGAAAACATATGGATGGAGTGGAACTTCCATTTCTGACTTTACGGTGCAGGAAGTAACCGTGAATGAAGAAGCGGTGGAATCCGTGGAGATAGAAGTGCAGACTACCGAAGAAACATCCCTGGAGGGAGACTGCCAGGAAGAGATTTCCTTAGATCCCGTGGATGGTAGAAGGGATAAACTGGACGCAGGAGACATCATGGACGAGGAGTTACCAGGGAGCGCAGAAAAGACCTCTTCAAAGCGATTCTATGCCGTGAAGCGTGGACGAAAAAAATCCGAGCGCGATGACTCGGATCTTCTGGAACTTTGGGTGGAGAACCCGTCTGCGGATGCGCTGCTTCTGAATCTTGAACAATTCCATATGTTAGAAAGAAGGTGCTTCTGATGCTTCAATATTTTCCAACGCCTTACCCGGACGAACTTTGGTACAGTGTCTTAGGAAGATATCATGTCAGGTCCGGCAATCCGAACAGCGCAACGACTCTTAGGGAACTATTTGGAGAGGAGAGCGTCGGAGGAATGGGAAACTTCCTGCCAAACTGCGGGATCCGGCGAGTGGCTGAGAAATTGCCGGAGGGAGTCTTAGATGAGAGAGATATTGCCTTGCATCACACACTGTTTCCGTATACCTTCCGTTTCCAGGACTTAGCAACGAAAGAAAAACTACTGGAACAGGCGTTAAACGAAAAAGTGAAATTTCCAATCAAGCTGCCGAAGCCATACACATCCACAGTACTGAAATACTGCCCGCTCTGCATGAGAGAGGACAGGGAGCGCTACGGAGAGGCTTACTGGCATGTTACCCATCAGATCCCTTATGTGACCATATGCACGAAACACAGGTGCAGACTAAGGATGAAGGATGACATGAAAAAATGGACACTCAACGATAATCTGTTCCTTCCGATGGATGAAGAGGAGATAGAGGCAGACTTGGACATTACGGAGACAGAAGCAGAACTCTCCGGTATTCTTGTGAAATATCAGGAACTTCCAATAGAAAAAGGACCTATGGAAACCCACAATAACCTTTACGAGGGATTATTGAACTCCGACTATGGGATCGCTCGGAAGGACAAAAACTTTTCCATTGATTACAAGAGCGTGGAGACGGATCTCCTGGAACGCTTCGGAAAGGACTTCATAGAGGAACATTTTGGAACACCCGTCATGCGGGCCGCAATCTTCGGAAATATTCGGAATTGGAACTATAAACTTCCAGAACGCTATGCAATCCTGTCCGCGCTGATCCATCAGGACCCAGAGGTTACTTTTTCGGAAGAGCGCTTAGAAAATAAGATGGTCAGCCTGTTTCTGCGGATGAGTAAAGAGCCAATGATCCGATCAAAAAAGTATGTTGCGAGATCCCTGGGAGTGAAGGAAAAGCACTTGGATATCCTGGCACACAATCTGAACGTGGTCCCATTCTGGGAGCAGAAGCCAGACGCAGAGAGAGCAAAGGAGTACAGAGGGTATGTATGTTTTATGGAGGATGAATGGGCGTATGTTCAAGACTCGGTTTCGAAATATGGGTTTCAAAGTTCGTCTGCGTTCATCCGGTTCTGCGTGGGACAGTATCGGGACAGGGAAGAGGTTGACCATGCATTTCATAATAAATGATTGAAAATCAGTTCGATTCTGTATAAAATGAAAATAGAAGCGTACAGAATGAAATGGTGAAGAGGTGAAATGTATGGATTGGTTAGACTATCGGGAAAAACTAGGGATAGGATTTAACGATAAAGAAAAAGTAAAATATTTTTATAACAAAATTTCTAATGTATTGCGCGATTTGCATGGACGCGGAGTATGTATACTTACCGCAGGTGAATACATCAAATTTTGTAACATGACAGGAACTGTTATGAACATGAGTGGAGTTGATGGAGTCTATTTTGTCGATGAATTTGGAGAGATAGTTGAGGTCTTGTTTAATCACATGAAATCGCTGAATGAATTTTTAGCTTTTTATATTGCATTTTTGAATTGCCAAGACAATACAATTGAAAGATATTATTCTCGTGACAATTTTAAAAATTTATTAGTTACTGGTTTAAGAGAAGCACATATCCAGCATGAAGTATTAGAGGACCAGGACGGATATTTTGTATTTCCGGCAGGTGATCCGATGATGGACAAGAATCTGGTTTCCGATGTATTGTCATGGTTAGATAAATATCCAGGTGCTAAGAAAACATATGTCAATGCATTGAAACAGTATGTGGATGGCATATATATAAGGGATGCTGCTGATAACCTTAGAAAAGCATTGGAAACTTTCCTGCAAGAGTTTTTACAAAATGATAAGAACTTGGATAATAACAAAGGTGAAATCTGCAAATATTTGACATCACAGGGTGCCGATCCAAGCATAGGTGGAATGTATAAGTCTATAATTTCCACGTATAAAGACATCAATGATAAAACAGTTAAGCATAACGATAAGATTGATGCACGTCTGTTAGAATTTTTATTATACCAGACGGGATTACTGATCCGTATGGTATTAAGAGTATCTGGACAGATAGAGGGCAACTAAATAGTGTTATAAGAGTCAGGAGTCGTAACAGTTTCCCTGACTCTTTTTCTTTACCCATATGTTGGGATTTTTATGTCGATCAATTTTACATTCTTGGAATCCTGGTATGTGGAGTATGAAGTCACGTTTCCCTTTGAATCAAGCAATGCACATACAAAAGAATTATCGCCGTCATCGACTTCCCGCAAAGACATGGGCGAGCGGTGAATCTTGCGGAGATCTTCGCTCCAGCTGTTTCCCATTGGCAGGATCCGCTGATAAGGGAGATTCGAACAAAAAGGATTGGCGGCCGGAGCCTTGGAGAGTGAAAGGATTACTGGACGCGACATAAGATTTTCTGTTGGGAAGGAATGAACCGCATAGTCCAGGTTCTTCGGATCCAGGGACGAGAGAGCAACGTAGATTCCCGGTTCCTTTGTAAGTTCATAGAGGCTTATGGCATCCAGAGGTGACTCGCAGATGAAGAGTGGATAGTCATCTTCATAGGTTTCGATGTTAGTTTCCATCATGGAGAAAACGTGATTGATGGAAAGAAAGGTATCGGAGGAGAACCACCAGAATCCTAAAGGATTCTCTGTATAAATAAGCTTCTGAGATCCGCTCTGTTTTGTATTCTGGAGGAGGTAGTAATTTTGATCAGCATTTCCGAAGCAGGCATAGTGACGTCCCGTTCCAGGGACTGCCGTGGCATATAACTTTTTCATGTATACCAGGTTTCGGAAGATCCGGTTGCTGATGTTACACTCATTGATGATATAGTTCTGAAGGGCACTGATGTCGCCAGTGTCCGGCGGAACACGGAAAGTGTGGATGTCCGCTTTCAGAGGTGCCGCTGGCTTTTTATATTTGTGAGTGACATCATGACCAAGTGAAAATTCAAGCAGCGAGGAGACGGCATCCGCCCAACCGTATTCCTGGTATTTCGTCAGGTATGAGATGCTGTCACCGGCTTCATGGAGAGAGTAGCGAAAGTAACTGTCATGATAGATCACCAGACTGTTGTGATTACAGTCGCGGAGGGTTCCGGTATGATAGATGACCCGATCCGGATGTTCTGCCAACATATATTGAATTAAGTCGGCCTGCTTTGCAAGCCGCATATCGTTTTCTGTAAATTTTATGTATGAACTCATGAATAAGCTCCAATCATTTTGTATTTGAGAAGGTAGAGGAAAGATTTTCTTATAGATATTATGTAAGATCTGAGAAAAAAAGTGCCATAAAATTACAAAAAAGTAAAAATATTTTTCAAAAATAATAAAACTATCCTACTGAGAGTACCATATAGAACAGTACACCATCTTATGATGAAATGTATGACACTGAGAGTGAACCACTTAGAAGAGGATCATCTTAGAAAGAGGAATACCTTAGAAGAAATATCTTAGAGATTTCACCTTAGAACAGATATCTTAGTGTACCAGATGAGATACTTAGAACGGAGGTACTTAGCTTTCAACTCTTAGTGTGACCAAGCGGTGAGCAGGCAAGGGATACTTGACGCGAACAAAACCAAGCTTCTAAGAAAATACCAAGTGCTGAGTATCCACGCTTGGAAAATCCCTTGGGTTGTTCATGCGTCCAGTTTTGTGTAACTCACCGCAATTCCTAAGCATCATCTAAGGAATGAAATCTAAGTATCCAAGCATATAAACTAAGCAGCTAAGGTTTTTCATCTAAGGTGGAACACTAAGTATAACATTCTTATATCCTTCCTTCTGTTAATGAGTAATAAGCTTATAGGATAGAGCTTATTGGTTTACTAACTCAGGGAATAATAGATGGAGAGTAATGCTCCAGTATTTCAATGATATCAGTGTACTTCCAAGATCTAATTATGAGACAGAAGATATATATAAAATAAAAGGACAAATATTGGAAATCACGAGAAAACCCAGGCCTGGTAAGGTTTTCCGGAATTTTACCGGGTATCAGATTTGCCACCGTAAAGTATCATTTCAGTGTCTCAAAATCAGTAATTCCATTCATGCCATCTCGGTCGTAAATCCCAATCAAAAAATTTTTTGAGAAATTTGCAAAAAAAGTTCTCCGTTTTTCCCAAATCTTACATAATATCTACGAAGGAGAGAGAAGAGATGAAAATACCAAGAGAAATTCCGTCAATGCGACGGACAGATAACAGCTTAAAAGAAGTCATGACAAATTTGTGTAACCAGAAAAATTTCCGAAGAGTCTTTTTAAACCAGACGATCCCTGTGCTGAGTTTATTTGCTAATCAGCCAACTATGGTGCTTTTATATTTTATCTATAACGCCGACACCAATAATATGATCTACTGTACTTACGAAGACATCATGCAGGACTGCTCGATCGGAAACAAGAGAACCGTGGCAAATACACTAAAAACACTTCAGGAGACAAGAGCAATTGTAAAGATCTCTAAGTCTCATTACATGTTAAACCCAGCCCTTATGCTTCAAGGGAACAATGAAAAGTTTGGTTTGCTGGCATTTGAATTCAATGATTATATTTCTTTATATGAAAAGGAGAAACGCTATGTATCAAAACGAAATGAAAGAAAAAGCTAAGAAAGTCAATATTATTGATTTTTTAAGAGAAACCTACCCAGAGTTGGTCTTTGAGAGAAAAGACGGAAGCTTTGCGTACAGTAAAAATCCGGCAATGACCTTCTTCGCTGGTCGTGATGGTTATTATCATTATTGTGATAATGCAGCCAAGAAAAAAGGAGCTCAATATTACTCCGGCGATAACATCAAATTCTTGATGGATTATATTGATGGATACACCTTTTTAACAGCGGTAGATGCTTTAGCAGAGTTTGCGGATATCGCATAATTAAATAGAGAATCCGAGAAATCGGATTCTCTATTTATAACCCTTTAGATGAATTAAAGAATGAACTTTTTTATCCCTAAATAAGGGATAATTTATTGAAAAAACAAAAATAAAATAGGCTATTATGCATTTATATTTGACATATAATAACTTTGATATATTCGTAAATTAACGCAAAATGACATGCAGATAATTATACGTTAATTCGCTAAAATACATATAAAGTTGCAAAGCACAATGACACTGATTTGGCATCATTAAATGACAATCTGTTAGAGAAAAACTGCGCCTGCGTATGGAATGCCCTGGTGGCAGCTTCTGCAAAAGTACACGCGTATTGATGGCGACATTAAGACACAGTCCGTAGTAATGACAATCGTATACAATGATTCTACTCAAGGTGGACATACGAAATACAAAACCTATTACATCCCGCGTCCAGTAGATAATAATGTCATTGCTTATTCGATCCAGATTCTTGATGATAAGAATAAAATCACAGGGAACGCCAAGAGAACTTTAGATAACATTACACATGAATATGAGTTGAAAATGCAGAGGCAGGATATTCGAAAAATACATAGAATTTCACAGCAGAGCATAGGCTCCTTTTTTTATGCCTTAATCTAAGAAATAGAATTCTTAGCTTTTCTTAGTAACTGTGAGTTACACAATACTGGACGCAGGACTAAGGCAGGCGCAGAACCTTTTTCCCATTCAAAGAATCTCAATGAAATAACGTATCTATTTGACATTCTAAGGAATACATCTTATAATATTCGTAGAGTTATTTTATGCTGAATCTGACATACTAATATTAACTAAGAAACGTATTTGAAAGAATGAGGAGATAGAGATTATGAATAGATTAAAAAAGATGGTGACGGGTGCAGTCGCAGGTGCATTAGCAGCCGCAATGACACTTACAAGCTTTGCAGCAAATATTACTTATACATATAACCCAGGTGGAGTAACAAACTACATTAAAACAGACAGTTACAAAGGATATGAGAACTTCCCGTGCTGGATTTGGTATCAGGGATACTGTTATTACTACGATCAGAACGGTAACTATTTAACAAACACGACTACGCCTGACGGCTATACGGTTGATGAATTAGGTCGTTGGACTGTCAATGGTAATCCGATCCACAATGGAGCAGGTAACTATAAGATGCATACTGAGGATTACAATGGCAAGAGCGACGATGAGATCTGGAGCTTAATGAAAGAGAAGCTGATTCCGGTATATCAGGATGCTATTGTCGGAAAAGACTTCGACGGTTTAAATGCCGATGGCATACAAACTCATATTGATCAGTACACTTATGGATATGGTGCAGATATTATCTGGACAGATAAAGATATGAGTACATATGGTGGATATGGAGAAATGGCAATAACTCATAATGATCAAAGATTTGGGACATTTGTAACAGCTTCTATCGGAAATGATTGGTCTGATTATGAACGGAAATATAATGATACTATGTCAAAAGCTGTATATTCACAGAAACCAGATATAAAGGAAAAAACCATTAAGGCCGCAGTCGGAGATAAAATCGGTACGGAACTGTTCAATTATATCAAACAGCATGCAGATAAAATTATTCCAGATGCTGAATGGAATCCAAACAACAAGCCAGATGGAATCATGCCAAGTAAACTTGACTTTTCTGCTTGGCAGAATCGTAAAACAGACTATGGAAAAACATTCTCTGTTGAAGTAACCGGAGAAGTAATCAATATTAAGGTTTACAAATAAATAGAACTCATATAAAATAAAGAGGAGCCAAAAAGGCTCCTTTTTATTATGTGTATTAACTTGGGAGGAAGGTATGGAGAAAACTTTTATTATGTCGGTTAAGAAAAAATACGAAGTCCATGTAACAACGGATCTCAATTGTAAGGAAGTGTATATCCCTGCCAAAAGGAATAAAACAAATTTAGAAAAATTATTTGAAGACTTGGTTTCTATACCTATTTATCCAATCTATTTACTGTATATGGTTATTTATGAAAACTATCATGAATTAAAGGTGTTCCGTTTATTAAGTAGTATATTTGGGAAAATAGATAAATTTATGAATTATCTATATAAAATTGTTAAATTGGGTTTATGCCTATTATTTGTTGGCTCTTATTTTTATGGAATGTTTTTAAGTCAACCCAATATTAGTTTATTTGTTTCTATTATATCATTATTAATGACCTGTTCTCTTGGTAGTAGATTTGAATGGATACATTTGGATTTATGTATAGCAATAAATGCATTAATAGCAATAGGAATCTATCTGGGACTTATCCATTTAAGCCCACATATTACTTTAAATAATTTCTTCCAATTTTTGACGCTTGGGAATTTAGGAAACACATTATCATATATAAGTTTTATTATCGCTATTATAGATTTAATTATTTCCAAGCAATACAAATGAATACAATATAGAATAATGGAAAAATAGTTATCATATATATGAATCCTGTAATGAAAAATGTTACTATAGCTTGAAATATTGTAAAATCATGTTTTATTATTTCAGTAACCATATTGTATATTGCATAAAATAATACACACAAGTTTAGCGAAATATAAAAATGATGTCCGTTAATTATCCCATCATTATCAAAGAGCCAAGTAAAATATTTTACAATCGTACTGGCAACAGTTTGGTGCATAAAATCCATATCATTCACTCCTAAACAATTTTAAAAGTTTTTAGGCTCCTTAATGCATCTGCGTCTGCATTGCATATAGTTCTTTATAGTATTATGTAAGAATAAGAAGTATTAGCTTAAACAGATTTAAAAATATTTGAATTTGTTTAAAGGAGAGCAGTGGCAAGAACAGACCAGATACAGACGCAGACCAAAGCAATCATCATAATTCCAGATTTTATGTCGAATAAAATAAACCAAGTATATTAAGCCTTTCTGCTTGGCAGAATCGTAAAACAGATTACGGAAAAACATTCTCTGTTGAAGTAACTGGTGAGGTTATCAATATTAAGGTTTACAAATAAATAAAACTCATATAAAATAAAGAGGAGCCCAAAAGGCTCCTTTTTATTATGCACATGTGTGGAGGATAATTATGAGTAAGACGTATTGGTTAGTATCATCAAATGGAATTCCAAAGCCAACAAAGAAAGACAACCAGCTGTTATTAGGCGATGTAAATGCCGGTAGTGTTAGAGAATTAAAACGGTCAGAAAAATATAATTATATATACTACCTGAAGGACACAGATGAATCTATCTTAGACAAGAATATTACCTCTAAGTTGAGTTTCAAAACGAAATTGGAAGCAATAAAAATGATTCCTCACGGGTTGAACGATGCACTATTATATTTGTTTGCATATTTTATTTTCTATGCAATTTTTACAATTAGACAAAATGAGAATGCTCCAATATATCTTGCATTTGCAGCGGCAATATCCGCAATTCTTATTTCGTTTGTAAAAATTTTTAAACTTGATCCAACCTATGGGCCAATTGTTACGATGTTAATTGGAGCTGGTGTATCATGCATAATTACAGGTTGGTATTTAAAAATTGACAGTATAATAATATTACCATCATTTTTAGAAAAAAATAACATTGGAAATATTTTAACAGTATTTTGTTCAGTTATTACGTTTTTAGGATATTCAAATGATTCTATTTCTTTTTACCGACGCGATATGCATATATCAAAAGTAGAACAAAATTGAAAACAAATACTAAAATTATTATATCTGAAAATATGCTATTATGTCCTAGATTTGCAATGCAGGATCTAAGAATAAATAGATACGGCAACGTAGTTACTATAAACCAAATTGTAGACAATCGATTTGGAAACCCAAGAATTTTTTGTATTTTATCAAGCACGGAAATCCCTCCCTAATAAAAATTAAAAGTTCACAAATAAATCATAAAAAAAACTTCTTTGTATCTCTATATATTATGTAAGAAAATCCCTTTTTCGCGTACAAAATCTTACATAATATTAGAAAATAGCAAAGGAGGTTTTTGTGTCATGTCTAAACACAAACTCATAAAAATATTTACTCCCATTCTTCTGGGATTATCTATATTAGCACATCCTGCGTCTGCATTTGCAGCTGATTATAGAAATGCTGGAATATTAAGCAAAGATAGAACCACATATTTATATACGTCAGATAAATATAATGGTATAACATATGAGCAACATAACGAAGGCGGTTTCAATGTCTATGTTCCATACCAAAGTTTTAATACTGGACAAGATAAATTCCGTAGAATGTTCACCTACCTATTTGATATTTACAAATCAGGAGTTGGAGTAACCTACCAAAATGCAGCCATGCTATGGAATGCACCATTGCATTCAAGCATAAATGGAGTAGAAACAAGATACTATACAAAATATTTATCAACAACCGATAACGATCAACAATCCGCAATGGCGACTTCGAACTTAGGTGACTTTTCACCAAATTATAACGTAGAGTTCCGTTATGCGGGAATCATGATAGACACGAGAGATACACAGAAAGGAACCGTAGTAACAAACCCTACGTATGCATCTGACTTTATTCAAGAACCTAAAACCGCTGGTAAAAAAGGCGTCGCCAAGACTTATTTCGTATATGATAAAGCAAAGAGAGAAACCGAGGAACATAATTTAAAACTCATCGAATCAAATGAAGTTAAACGTCCAGACGAATTAGTAGAAAACTGGCCTGGATCCAGTGGTGTACCATCCAATATTCCGTCAAAATCTCCATATTTTGGGACGGCACAAGAAGTTTTTCAAACTTGGGCTGAACGTACTGAAATAGGTGCAAAATACAAGGCTATGTATCAAAATTATGAAGCTGCGTATGGAATGCCATGGTGGAAGATTCTGCAAAAGTACATGCGTATCGACGGCGACATTAAGACACAGTCCGTAGTAATGACAATCGTATACAATGACTCTACTCAAGGTGGACATACGAAATATAAAACGTATTATATACCGCGTCCAGTAGAGAATAATGTCGTAGCCTATAAGATCCAGTTACTGGATGACAAGGATCAAATCATTGATAAATCTGAAAGACCTCTTGAAAAGGTAACCGACGCCTTCGGAGGTGCAGACGCAACCGATAAAAATTTGGTTACAAATGGTCGTGTTAAACTTAAGGTGGGTAAAACCTACAAAGCTGAGCTTGGTATGCTTTACGCATCTACATCGCATCCTCATTCTCAAACTGATAAAGCAAATGAAAATTCCAGACCACAAATTCAGGTATGGGCTGATGTATCTGGACAAAACGGCGGAGATGAGAGCGGATCATTTAAAGAGTTTGGATCCAATAATACAGCTGATCTTGAAGGTTTAAACGCTCTGGAAGAAGACTGGATGGATCACAGCCTAACTGGTGCTTTAAAAGCTACAGGAAGTTATTTTGTAATGAGTGATCTCCAAAATGTAAGTTACTTAGTCGGTATGTCCGGATATAATGTCATTGCATTCACAGTAGACGCCGCATTCCCTCAAAAAGGTCATCTAAAGTTCATCGTTCCTCAGGTTTACTCAGACAATGGTGATAACGAATACAAAGGTGATGATGCGATTGAACTCGATTACGAACTCGAAATCGACGACGAGAAAAAAGATGATCCAGAAGATCCAGAACTCTATGGAGATATGAACTTAGGTCAACGCGAATATAGAAGTCTTCATTACAAGAAAACCGTCGAAGAAGATGACAAAGATAAGCCAATTATGACAACAGATCCAACCACAGGTGAACAGGTCGAAACCGGAGAGTACGAAAAGAAGATGGTTGACTATGAGTATGCCACAGACTTTGGCTGGTATGATTCCTATGCATCTTCGCCGGATGGTGAAAAGGTTGGAGAATGGAATGGTGTCCCAGAAGCTTCAGGCAGTATTTATCCAATCGACGATCACTCCTGGTGGGAATATGATCAGCAGTGGCCGGATCAAAGTGCAGATGCCTACTATAAGATCTGGTTGACAAAAGCTGGTGATTCTTGGAGTCCATCTGATGAAACGTATTATCGATCAGAAACAGCAGACTCAGACTCAGACGAATTCCTGATAACTACATATGAAATCCCTCATCACACCTTATGGGTGTTATTTTTTTAACTAAAAAAAGGTTGGTAATAAGGGTAAAAACGCTACTTTTTCCTCGACCCTTCTCACATAATATTCTTAGAGGAAAGAGGAGGCACGCCATGAAAAAAATATTTAATTATTATATCCTGTCTGCAAAGGAAATGGATGAGATCCAGTACACCATAGACTGGTATCACAAGTATAAAATTTTAGCTGAACTGGAGTGGAAGTCCGATGAAAAAGACGCTGAAACTCCTGAGTAATCTTGTAGGTTTCACAGGCATATGGACAGCACTTCCCATATATTTCTTAGAAAATCAACAGATTCTTCCGGTAACAACAAAACAGGCATTCTATATGACAGCTGCTCTGTCCGCATGGATCATGTTAAACAACCTATGGAGCATCGCATGTGAAGGAAAACAATTCTCAGAGTTCCAAGCCGGAGATGGATTGATTCCAGATACCGGTCTGAAAAAGGACTCGCCGCAAAAGCGGGCAGCAACCTATCCGAAAATTCCCACCGAACTGATCTCAAAGAACCCAGAGGGTATAATCCTTGGATGTGACAAAGGCAGATACGTCAGAATTAAAAACCAAATCTTACATTCCTGCATCGTTGGCGGTTCCGGATCCGGTAAAACGTCAACGGTGATCTTAGATACCCTTCTTGCAAATTATTCTGCGCCTGAACTTGAAATGCTGACTTTTTGTATCGACATCAAAGGAGAACTCCATGAGAAAGCCACGAAAAAGGATGACCCGACCATTTATGTCGTGGATCCTTCAAATCGTAGAACTGCCGGATGGGATGTATGGTATCGGTTACATGGTGATCCTTCAGATGACCTCATTGTGGAGAGCATGGAAGAAATCGCAGAGGCGTTGATCGTCAGCACAAATCCGAAGGATATGTTTTTCGTAGTAAATGCCCGATCCATGTTCACGGGCTTATTGGTTTACTATTTCAAAAAAGGTGAGAGCTTTATAGATGCCGTCAACCACATCCTGGAGTCAGATGCCAAAAAGCTGATTGAAGAAATCATTGAAGAAAGCGTAAAGAGTGACCTATGGTATCAATACCTTGCGAAGTTTGTCGGAAAGAAAGCGGAGTCCGTGGAGGACTGCATGGTGGAGATGACAACGAACCTCTCAGTCTTCAGCAAGTCAGATGTGAAATTCTGTTTCCGGGATAACGCAGTCAAGGCAAGTCCCGCAGCATTCAAAGAGAACAAATCTATTTTCTTAGCGATCCCAGAGCATCTGCTTGGAAGTTACCAGGCTATTATGCGTTTATGCACAGCACAAGTCTTACAGGATCTACAGCGGAGACCGGATGCAGATGCGGCCGCAAAACCGATCCTGGTACTGATCGATGAATTTGCCAGACTTGGACGTGTGGAGACAATCTTCAACGCATTGGCAACCTTAAGAAGTAAAAAGACAATGGTCATGCTGGCTTTCCAGTCCATGGCTCAGATGGAAGTCATCTATTCCAAGGAAGAGGCAAGAGTCATTGCGGATAACTGCCGTATAAAGGTTATCTGTGAGTGCGCTGATCCAGACACGGCAAAGGATGTCTCAGCCTGGTGTGGAAACTATCAGAACAAAAAAGAGACGCTAAACGGTGGGAAGAACCGAAGTAAATCTTATACCTATGAGGAGAAACCAATCGTGGAACAGGGAGATCTGATAACCCTGACAAAGAAAGATGAGGTGATCCTCATCATTTCCGGCATCGGCTATCTGCGGCCGAAGAAGTGCTATTACTTCAAAGACAGAAAAATTTCATCCCTGGCGGAGCAAGTCAGGGAGTTTAATCAGAGGAGATAAAAATTATGACAGACAAAGAGTTATTTTATGATGAATTATTAGAAGCGATGCATGAAAATCCTCTATTTGAGGGTGCAAGCTTCGTGGAGCGGGAAATACCGAAAAACAATGGAATATGGGAAGGAATCGAGATCCATGTACCTAAGTGTACCGTGGCACCGATCATCAGCCCGGACCGTATGTATGATCTAAGAAGACCAGACGAATCCATAAGATCACTGGCAGAACGACTTGCGGACGACATTGGAAAAGAGATTTACCGTGAGAATGAAATCGTTGCGAAACAGTTCAGCAGCCTAATGAGACAGGAAAAAGATTTTCCGCTGGGTGCGGCAGTGGTTTCTTATGAGGCGAACAAGGAATGGCTGAAAGACCTTCCATACGAACGAATTGAGGACCTGGCAATTTACCCGAAAATGTATGTAGCGCCTGACGCATCGATCAGGATCACCTCAAGTCTTCTTTCTGAGATCCACATGACAAAAGAAGAGGTATTAAAAGAGGCCAAGAAGAATACGGCTAAGAATATGGTGTTCAAAAATTTGGAGGAAATACTGTTTAGCGATGTCGTTGAGCGGGACGGTGATCCGGAAATCACCAGTGCTCTTATGCCCTCATCCACTGAATCGCCGATGTTTGTTCTTACAAATAAAGAGAGACATGATGGTGCGGCCATGATCGCATGCCCTGAGGTATTACAGACGGTTCATGAGCTTATGGGTGATGATTATTATATTCTACCGTCATCGGTCCATGAAGTCCTTATAGTACCGAAACATATCCCGTTGCTGCTTGAAGATATGCAGAAAACAGTACGTCAGATCAATGAAGAATCGGTTGAGCCCATCGACCGTCTTTCTGATAATGTTTATGAGTTTGATGGCAGGAATCTTAAAATCGCCGGCACTATCACCGAGGAACGGGAGAAACTGCCAGGCATATCAAGGGAATCCCGGCATATCCGATAGGATGCCGGATCCCATAAAAATTTATAATACGGAGGTCACTATGGACTTACAGAGAAAACTTGACTTTATAGAAAATTACAGAACCGCACTGGAATTACTGAAACACAAAGAAATGCGGATCGACTATTATTTCCCGTCTGGAAACGGGAAAGATGACCTGATCGTGGAGGTGTACCATGGAACAGCACCAGAAGCAGACCAGGGATGAAAAAATCAAAGAACTCACCGAAAAACTGGAAGAAGGAATCAAGTCTGTGTTCGCGTCCAGTAAATACCGGGAATACCTCACCGTCATGTCTAAGTTCCATTCCTACAGCTTCAACAATTCTATTCTAATCCTCATGCAGAAACCCGATGCAAGGTATGTAGCCGGGTATCGGACCTGGGAATCCCTGAACCGCCATGTAAAAAAAGGTGAGAAGGGAATCACGATCCTGGCACCCAACCCACATAGGCTGACGAAAGAAGTTACGGTCATTAACCCGGAGACCGGGCAGCCCAGGCTTGACGCAGACGGAAAGCCGATGACGGAGCAGAAGCAGATCACCTATGCATCCTTTCGACCGATCACGATTTTTGATGTTTCCCAGACCGAGGGAGAACCACTTCCCGAACTTGTCACAGAACTGAAAAAGAAAGCTCTAAACTATCCACTTCTCATGAACATCATCAAAAGTACCTCGCCCGTCCCGATCCGCTTTGAATCTTGGGAAGGATTGGCTAAGGGATACTATAACCGTACGAGTGATGAAATCGTTATCAAAGACGGGATGTCCGAGAGCCAGACACTAAAGACCGCTCTCCATGAAACCGCCCACAGCATTCTCCATGCAGACAAGAAAAATCCAAAGGATCCAGCCACAAAGGAAATCGAGGCGGAGAGCGTGGCATTCATCGTCTGTAATCATTTCGGAATCGACACATCTGATTATTCTTTTGCATATCTCGCCAGTTGGAGCAGTTCGAAAGAACTTCCAGAGCTTCGAGCATCTTTAAAAACGATTCAGACAACGGCCCATGATCTCATCGACCGGATGGACGAACAGATCCAGAGACATATGGAGATTCAGCGGCAGCCAGAGACAATCGGAACTGAAATTCAAAATACCCAGGAAATTCACTACAGTAGGAGATAACATATGACAGAACTTGAATTACTACAACAGAAGCATCGGGAAGATGCAGCCGCAAGAAGAGAACAGTTTAAGGAACGGAAACGGAGAGCACACAGACTGATCGAGCGTGGAGCCATGCTTGAGAGTGCCGTGAAAGATATCTGTCCACCAGAATCCCTAACGGATAAGCAGATGGAGCAGATCATCTATTTTGCGATCCAGAACCCGGAGACGATTGCATTTATTATCGAGAAGGGACGCGAAAATCCCTTCTAAATTTTAAGGAAGAAGGGCGCACTTATTACCGACCCTGGCGGGACGGTGTGCGGTCCTTCGGACAACCGGCAGGAGCCGGAAATTCAAGCGCTGATTGATGAAAATGGAAACTCATCCCATTCATTATCGGCGTATTTTCATATCTAAAAGGAGTCACATCTATGGCAATCTATCATCTATCAGTACAGATCATAAAGCGGAGCGAAGGACGTTCTGCAGTAGCAGCCGCAGCCTATCGAAGCGGCACCAGCCTTACCAGTGAATGGGATGGAATCACCTACGATTATACAAGAAAAGGATGGGTAGAGCATACCGAAATTCTTCTGCCGGAGTACGCACCAGAAAGTTTCAAGAAGCGTCAGCACCTATGGAATCAGGTTGAGATGGCAGAGAAATCCGCGAACGCACAGTTGGCACGCGAGATTGAAATTGCCCTTCCCTTGGAACTGAGCCGCGAAGCCCAAATTGCTTTAGCCCGGGAGTTCATCCAAGAAAACTGCGTGGAGAAAGGCATGTGTGCAGATCTTGCAATCCATAATCCACCAGTCCGCAACGGTTACGGTCAGCCCATAGATCGTAATGGCAAACCCACGAATGACCCAGAACAAATGACTTTCCGAAATCCACATGCACACATCCTGGTAACCATGCGGCCGTTAAATGAACGTGGAAGATGGGAAGCTAAGTATGAGAAGAGTTATCTATGCCGGAAGGATAACAGGGAATACTCATTCCGGGCATCCAGGATCAAAGAAGCGGAAAAGAATGGGTGGAGAAAGCAGTATCGGTATTACTTTGGGAATCGGACGATCTGGCTTACCGCTGAGGCCGCAGAAAAGAAAAATCTAAGGCGGGTGGATAAGCAGCCGCGGATCAAAAATATACCGAACCGTACCATTGCAAAGTGGAACAGCACTGAAACCTTAGAATCCTGGAGAGAGTCCTGGGAAGAACTCTGTAACCGATACCTAAAAGAAAATGGAGTCGATGCACAGATCGACCACCGTTCCTATGCTGACCAAGGAATTGACCGGGTTCCCGGTGTTCATTTCGGACCGAGTGCCTATTATATGGAAAAGAAGGGAAGACATACAGAGCTTGGAAAGCTGAATGAGGAAATCATGGATAACAACCGGTTCCTGGAGGAGACCCAGAAGGTACTCGATCAGATGGTGGCGAAGGAGAAAGAACAGCTTAAGAAGGCTGCGCTTCAATTGGAATCCCTAAGGGACAGGTATATCATAAGCGCATACCAGGAAGCATTGTACTCTGCATCCCTGGCAGCCGAAGGATCCTCCATCCAAGAACAGATTGCGTCTGCTAATGCGAATGCAAAGGCAATCGAACAGGCCATGAAAGCCATAACGAATCTGATGAACACCATAGAGTTAAAGAATAAGGAACTATCCACCTGTTCTCTTTTCTTGAAAAAGAAGCGGGAATCCATAAAAAAGGAGATCATCCAGGCGGAAAAAGAACTATCAGAAGTCAAGAAATCCCTGACAGAATTGCAAGAGAAGAAAACTGCACTGCAGGAGAAGAAGTCCATGGATCAGGAAGTCATGAAGGAAAAGAGAAAGCGGGTGCAGTACCTAAAGAAGATGCAGACTCAGCAGTACAAAGAATTTTACCGTCTTGTGGGTGAATGCAGGGAACAAAAGGGAAAACTCCGGGAGATCCTGTGGACAGGACGCGCCAGTCGGGATCAGTTTGTGGAAAAGCGTCTAAGGGATTATTATAAGGAAGATTTCCGGAACGAGATTCTGGAAGAGGTCAGAAAGAATGCGCCGGATGTTCCAAAAGAAACTCCGACAGGTATGGAGAAAATACGGGCAAGAAAACGGTAGCTAAGGATTTCAGGCAAAGTCAACAGCTTAGTCTCGCGTCCAGTCATCCATCCATAGGAAAACTTCACAGACCCAAGAAAAAATGCACAGATCCACGCCAAAAGAATCAGGCATTTTCCCGCTTCACGCCGTTTCCAGTTCCAGGTAAACTAGAGGAAACAAAGGAAAGAGAGGTATTCTTATGGAAACACAAGAGTTCGATGAAGAATTGCAGGAAACGAACAGGATCTACAAGGAAATCGGTGATCTAAACACAAAGGAACTTCTGGAACTCCAGGGAGCAATTACACAGATCAAAGAAAATTCCCAGAAGGAAAAGAAAGAGAACACGCTGTCCTGGTTGGAGCAGTCCGTGATCTCCGTGTTGAAGGACTATGCGGAAGAAATCGGAGGGACATTCAATTCAGAAGATGACGAGGTCGGAAACCGGATCATCACACTTAGAAACGATGGTGGATTTGACATTGACAGTGAGAATGTCCGTCTGCGGATGGCGCTAGCTGTGGCAAACTACACTTACATTGGGTATGGTGATGGGAAGAGCATTTTGAACCTTACATATGACCCGATTGTAATTGGAAAGTAGAAAATTGGCTTAGATGAATAAGTCCGATGGGACGGTGGTACGAATAGAAGAACATTACAGACGCTGTCTGGAATCGGACTTATTCTCTTATCGTGCCTAAAACACACCTGATTTGTAAAATCAGATTGCGTGGCACCCGTTAAAGGGCTATAATGAAAAAAGGAGTTATTGGAAAAACGGGAGGATACAAATGAAAAAAAGTATGAAAAAGATGGTAGCAGTGGCAGTCGCATGTGTGATGGTGGTCGCAGCTGCAGTGCCGAGCTTCGCGGCAAATATTATAAGTACTGAACAGGGCGGAGTCACAAATTATATTAAAACAGATAGCTACAAAGGTTATGAGAATTTCCCGTGCTGGATTTGGTATCAGGGATATTGTTACTACTACGACCAGAATGGAAACTATTTAACGAATACGACTACGCCGGATGGCTATACAGTCGATGAATTAGGCCGTTGGACTGTCAATGGAAATCCGATCCATAACGGTGCGGGTAACTACAAGATGAACACTGAGGATTATAATGGTAAGAGCGATGATGAGATTTGGGCGCTGATGAAAGAAAAGTTAATTCCGGTATATCAGGACGGAATTGTTTCAAAGGACTTTAATGGTCCAGATGCTAATGGTAGATATTTACATATTGATTCATATACATATGGTTATGGAAATGATATCATCTGGGAAGAGAAGGATACAAGTACTTATGGAGGTTATGGTGAAATCGGTATCCAGCATAATGATCAATGGTTTGGTACATTTGTGACAGCATGGCTTGGAAATGAATGGTCTGATCTGGAACGTAAATTCGACACTGCTATTTCTAAAGCTTCATATTCACAAAAACCAGATATCAAAGAAAAAACAATTAAGACAGTTGTTGGAGATAAAATTGGAACTGAATTGTTCAATTATATTAAACAGCATGCAGACAAAGTAATCCCAGACGCTGAATGGAATCCAAATGGCAATCCTGATGGAATCAAAGCTAGCAAGTTGGATTTCTCTGCTTGGCAGAATCGTAAAACAGACTACGGAAAGATATTTTCGGTTGAAGTAACCGGTGAGGTCATCAATATTAAAGTTTACAAATAAACAAATCTAATATAAAATAAGAGGAGCCCAAAAGGCTCCTTTTTATTGTAATATTATCTGACGTAACAAAAAACTCAAAAAATAATGTGGTATCATATTCTATTTCTCGCGAGTAAGAATATTATAAATAATTGCAAATGCGGCTACAAAAAATTCGAGAGTCAAGCATTTGATAATATAACGTATCAATGTCGCGTAATCAATGATGGAATACATATGATATATTAATATATAGACAACAATCACATTAACAAAAACAATAGCAATAGCTATTTTTTCAAATATTTTTGAGCGGATGAATTCTAATAATTTTTCTAGCATAAGACACCTCATAGGAAAGCCATTTTGAGTATTATGTAAAAAATCCATCTATTCACACAGATTGGATTTAAAATTTTGAATTTGGCTTGATTTGAAGGGAAATCATGATAAGAGCAAATCAGAGGCAGACGCATAATGAAATGACCGAAATAAAAATTTAAACAAAAACGGAGATAACAAAGTGAATAGGAAATATACACTAACGGTTAAAGAAACAAATAAGAATTGTAAAAAAGATTATAAGGTCATTGTAATAGAGGAAAAAACAAGTTTAGCTAAAATAACAGATATGATCGTGTCGAAAATTATAAATTTAGTATTCGTCGTATATGCAATTGCAATGATTCTGGGAATGATTCTTGTTGATCCAGCCTGGGCATTACTGGCGGGATCATTTTCATTTTTCTTCACCATATGTGCATATTTGAGAGATAAAAGTATAATTAAAATTGGCAATTTATTAATTGCAGCGACTTTGTGTACAGAAATCTTTATCGGTGCTTATGTATTATTAATTTCATATGTGTCAGTCGCGGATATTTTAAAATGCGTAAGATTTGAAAATATCGGAAATACGTTGACTTATATCGGATTATTTTTCTCTGTCATAACATCAAATCATCAAAATAAGAAATAAAATGCTGAAAATGGAATTCCAATGAATATAAGATAGTCAATATATGTCCAAATAATATCATTTACATAGGACTTCAATTCAAATTTTTTATTGTGAGACATGATATGGAATTGACTGATATTATGGTTAAGGACTCTGAAGGTATTGTAATCTATCATGCAAACAGGGATGACGGAGGATCATGGAATACAATCGTAAAAGGATACTTCTATAAAGATGAAGATGTCAAATACATAAATCCGCTTCGAACGGAGTCACAGGATGTTCGCCATATTAGCACGTCAAAATAATTTTGAAAAATTTTTCCTTAGTCATTTGTCATTTTTGAAAAAACCCATCATAATATATATAGGTTTATTTGATGGGAGCTTTTACGGAAGAAAAACAAAAAAGTTTCTCCATTTTCACTAAATCTTACATAATAAAAATGTACAAATAATTTGTTTAAACGAAAGGAAAAATACTATGAGAAATGTGACAGAATTAGTTGAATTAAGAGATCGTGCTTATGATGGCGGCGTAGAACTGAAAAATGCAATTGTAAACAAAACGGGAAAAACAGTCCATGATTATATGTATGTGCGTGCAGATAAAATGATTCAGGCAATGCATTATGGAAGAAACAATGAATTTATGGATAATGTGCTTAAACTCTCTAACATGTTTGAACTTCCGATTCCGCGACCATTACTTGAGGGAATGGCTGATGAAGAAAAATTTAATGTTGTAAGCAGATCATATATGATTGGCCTGCTTTCATAAGAAACGTAGAAATGGGCGTTGCTACATGGCAGCGTCTTTTTTATTGCCTGGGCATGAAAAAAGACCTGATCTGTTGACCAAGCCTTTGTATATATCTTCTATTAACTTGCCTTAGGACCCGGAAAGATGAACTCACATTCATCAGGAGTCAGGCGGTGTTCCGCCCAGATCCGGGCTTCGATGTCACTTAGAACTGTGATGTCACATCCTGTGGCCGGAAACGGATCACCTTGGAAACAGTAGGGACTGCTTTCTCTTCCCTCGACATAGAGGAAATAGGTTCCCTGCCTGGTGATATATAATTCTTCCCTGCAATAAGTAGGATCCAGGATGGTGCGGTGTTGGAAGTAGCCGAGGCGGCAAGAAGAGTCAGTGCTGTATGGAATAGAATTTATAATTTTAATCATAGTATTTTTCCTTTCAACAATGAAAATTGATATAAATGTTTAACCTTCCTCAGGAGTACCAAAAATCTCGCAGTAGTCCATGACAGGAAGTTTTCGTTCTGCCCAAGCCTTAGCTTCGGCTTCTGACAATGAGAAGACAGCTTCGACATGATCCCACAGACCCAAGTTGGTCGGATGGTAGAAACTATCGGGTCCGGTTTCAACCTTAAGAAAGTAGGATCCAGATGTAGTACGGTATAGGTTTTCATGACAAAAAATCGGTGCTCCGTCCTGAAAAAATTCATATACGGCGAGACAGTTGGAAGTGGCAAACTCACGATCATTATTATTAATCTTTTTTATCATAGTATAAAAATCCTTTCTCAATGAATCTCATTCAGTTCTTAAAATTCAAATATTTCTGCTGGTCGGCCAAAAGCGTTAAAGTATTCTTCAGCACTGAGGCGAATCTCAGCCCATAGCATTGCATCTTCCCGAGAAAATAATAAGATAGGTACATCCATACCCGAAACAAAGTCATCAATACACGGGTTTTCTGCATCGTGTCTGCGGTATATGAAATAAGTGCCCTTTTTGGTTCGATAGAGCGCTTCACGGAGGTAATGAAAAGTGTTTCCATCAAAATGCTGATAAAAGCCAAGACATTCAGCTGTTTCTGTATCATAAAGCTTTCCATCAATAATTTTCTTCATAGTATTTTTCCTTTCTGTTTAACAAGTCATCACGATTTTATCCATCAGGTAGTCAATCGGGAGACCAGGTGTTTTTAAATATTCGGTGACATCGATCATGGTGTCACATGGACCCGGATCCGCTCTGTTGGCGCTCCATGCGGACGATCCCACAAGTGCGCAGACATCACCGATCATAATGAGTTCCATTGCGGCAAAGCTGCCGAAGTAATACGGATCACAGACGGAGATTCCCTGCTGGGTCCGTCTGAGATCTAAGTTGGTACCGTCTTCCAGGTAGGTTGAGCCATATTCTGTAATCAGGTGCCGGAAGAGTGTTTCAAGACCAAAGTATTCCAAGCTGGTTAGATGTGAAGTATATGTATCCATTCTGTAAATTCCTTTCTGTTCAATAGCATCTATGTAAAGAGAGAAGACCCGTCGGTCTCTCCCGGATCATGCTGCACACAGGCGGCGGGTTACTGGAAATCCATGGATACACTTAATATGGAGCGATTTGGGAAAATTGGACGGTTTGATTTAAAAAAATATTGCACAAAAATGCATTTGGAAAATATACATAATATACAAATTCTAAGAAAACAAATCTAATACGCATAGAAGCGCCTGAACCAAAGAAATGCCACCTTCCCATATTTGGTAAAAGAAGAGAATTGAATACATGGTATAATTATGGTATAATTAAGTCATATAAAGGAGGTGTTTCTATGCCACAGATTGTTCCAATCAGTCATTTAAAAAATACGTCAGAAATTTCTGAGATGTGCCATTCTGCCAGAGAACCAATTTTCATCACTAAAAACGGATATGGAGATATGGTACTCATGAGTATGGAAAACTATGAGCGCATGGTGCGCATGGCAAAGATCTATGAGGAACTGGAAGAGTCAGAACGCCAGGTGGAAGCCGGCCAGACAATGAACGCGAGAGAACATCTTGCATCCGTGAGGGAGAAGTATGGGTTATAATCTGGAAGTCACACGAAAGGCATCGCAGCATGTTGATAAGCTGGTTGCTTATCTGCTGGATCCGTTAAAGAACGGGAAGGCTGCATCCCATTTTCTTTCTGGAGTCGATGAGGTCTATGCCCGTCTGGAAGAAGACCCGTGGCAGTTCCCTGCATGTACCGACTATGTATTGAGAAAAAAGGAATATCGGAAAGCAAAGGTCCCGGGTATGTCCTATGTAGTGATTTATCAGGTGGATGAAGATATACGAACGGTGTATGTTATGGGAATCTTCCATGAACTGGAAAATTATGGAATAAAGCTATAAGAAAAGCCTGGGAGTAATCCCAGGTGATTTATTTATATAGGAAGAGATGAATTTATGCGGATGTTTCTGGATCCGGTCTGTCCTCATCAAAGACTCCGGTTGAAACGATTTGTTCCGCAATCAGCTTTAGGACTGGGACAGCTACGCTGTTCCCAAGCTGTTCATAGGCATGGTTTTCGGAAACGGGAAAAGAAAATCCCTCCGGGAATCCCAGGATTCTTCGGACCTCATTGGGAGTCAGCCTTCGGACTCGGCCGTTTATATAGATGGCTTCGGTTCCGCCGGCAGGTCCACGGGAGGAAACAACGGTCGTGGGAGAAAGTCCCTTGGTACTGTAGATGCGTCTGCCTTGACCGACATTTCCGATATAACCCATGCGGTATGTCGTATGGACTCGTTCTGTCAGATCCGGTTTATATAGGACAATATCGGAACGGGAAATGAAGTAGTGTTCATCCACATCAGAATCAAGGAAATCTTCAAGGGCAATGTCAGAGGAAAATGGTTCAGGAAATTGGAAAGAAATATTCAGGGATTTTAAGAAACAGACAATATAGACTCGTTTACGGATTTGAGCAACACCAAAATCAGATGCAGCTAAGACTTTGTAATGGACATCGTATCCAAGTTCATCAAGGGTGTTTACGATTACTTCCAGAGTTCGGCCGTTATCGTGCCGGACCAGGTTATCGACGTTTTCAAGAAAAACGACTTTAGGTTTGTGGTATTTTAGAATCCGTGCAATCTCAAAGAACATCGTTCCTCGGGAATCTTCAAAACCTCGCTGTTTTCCGGCAAGGCTGAATGGCTGGCATGGGAAGCCGCCGCACAGGACATCAAAAGTTGGAATCTCTTTTTCCTTGATCTTTAGAATGTTTTTGGAAGGTTCTTCAGAATAGTTTGCAAGATAGGTCAGACGTGCGTTCCTGTTCTTGTCGCAGGAGAAGACGCAGGTTCCACCCACGTACTCCATGGCCTGACGGAAACCGCCGATCCCGCAGAACAGGTCGATAAATTTAAAATAGGTATGCGTGAAAATAACTCCTTTTGAGAGAAAGCGTCTCTCAAGGATATTATGCAAGAAGTGATGTCGAAAAAAGTTGAAAATTCACAAAACGGGTAACAAATTGCAAAAAGAGTGCAAAAAAGTTGTTGACATTATAGAAAAAGAGCGGTACTATATTTGTATCCACTTAAATGTGGAACAAAAAAGTCAAATCTAAAAAGCCAATTATTATAGCAAGTTAATTGAATAGGATTATTTGATAATGAGTTTTACGCTCATACTATGTCCTATCTTAGCTTTCTATAATAATTGGCTTTTTTTGTGTTTGATTTTACGCACCTTGAAAACCTCATAACCGTAACACCTCACCGGAACAGGGCCCGGAGGTCATAACAAGGCGGTAGTAACCGAAGAAAAGACTATGAATTTACAGGAGGAAACTGTATGAAGACAACAAATTGGAATTTTTATTTATGCAACGAATCAAGAAACAAGGAATACTTAGAATTTACACTGTCGAGAGTATGGTCTATTGATGACGAGACGGCCGACAACCTGGATAAGCAGCTGTTCTTTACATATACAATCGAGCCTACTCTTTTGGATACAAAACCGGAGGGTATTATATTTACAACGGATGAGTTTATCAGGATGCTTTATGAGCCGGAGGGCATGGGAGAAGAGATTGAGTATCCTAAGATGACAAATGAAGATTCTGGAGACGAAATCGAAATCGAAGAAGACATATTGATCTATGAAATCATAGAAAAGATGGATGATAGAACTTTCGAGTTCGATGTGGAGTATTCCAAGGTGCTTTCCATGCAGAATATCATGGCTCATATGCTGTACTTACAGCAGTATAAGAGCGGAGAGAAGATCCCGAAGAATTTCTTCATGGAATATGCAGGAGGCGGATATTCGCTGTTCAGAATGAAATATAATGAGAGGACCAGACGATTAGAGTTCTGCATGAAAAATGGTAAACTTGAAATATGTGACGAAGATGATTTATACTACCTGGCTAAACATGATCCACACAAATGGTATGAATTTGAAAAATTTGATTTAATCCGCGGCATTTCCAGATGGCTGACATGGGATATTGCGAAAACGGTATTAAGATCAGATGTGATAGTTGAATATGTTTCAGGAGAGAAGAAGAGCTTTGACATGAATGATGATGGTTTCGAAGAAAACATGGAAAAACTTGCACAGGAAGTAGGAACGATTAAAAAAGCTTACCTAAAGGTATGGAAGAAAGAACTAGGCTGGCTGATGGAATATGCATATGGAGACACACATTATATGTTTGAACTTCCAATCGACAATGATGAGTTCAACAAAGAATATCGTATGATTCCATGCATGAGAGCTGAATAAGAAACGTGAAGAACAGGGACAGCCGGAAGCGGTTGTCCCTGATTAAAGAAAGAAGGAAATGTTTATGACGAAGATTTGTCCGATCTGTGGGAAAATGGCAGAGTCCTTTGATGGTAACATTATAGAAGATAACGAAGTTATCTGGGATTTTACATATTGCAAAGTATGTGGTAGATTTGAACTTTCGGAAGCAAATGATGATCCTAAGAGATTTAATAGAGATCATCTGATGTCGTATCTGGTATACAATGGAATTCATAAGTCTAATGATTATCGCTATTATACGACAAGACCCAAAGAGTGGTGTGATAAATGGAGAGAAGAGTTTGACAAAGGAAATAAAGAACATGGAAGACCCATCCATCTATCACCGGAAATTGTAGAGAACTGGTATCCTAAGACCATTTCAGAGCGAGTTGATCTCATTCTAAAGTATATTGCGGATCATACGTCGCATATGGGAAGTTTTGTCCAGTATGGTGAAGATAAGAGACTATATAGTGTATTATTTGTAGATCGGTATGAAATGAGTAATTTGGGTGAAAAGATAATACCCGAACCTCAGGTTGAAAGCCAGTTTAAATTTATAATAGACTATCTAACAAAGAAAGAGTATATTAATCTTTCTAAGATTGGCTCAAGACTATCGCCACATGATTGTATATCGTTGACGGTAGACGGATATTCCAGAGTAGAAGAACTGGAGCGGTCCAATTCTAATGGACGAGAAGTTTTAATTGCAATGAAGTTTGGTGATGATACAATCGCCTTGAGAGAGGCAATAAGAAAAGGAATTATGGATGCGGGTTATGTGCCGGCGTTAATTGATGAGGTTCCTCATAATGGATTCATTACACCTGAGTTGCTTAGCCATATCAGAAACAGTAAGTTTGTTGTGGTAGATCTTACTCACCAGAACAACGGAGCATATTTTGAGGAAGGATATGCTATGGGATATGGAAAAGAAGTAATTCAGCTGTGCAAAGACACCACAAAGCTTCATTTTGATATCGCACAGAAAAATACTATTATCTGGCAGACAGAGGAGGATATACCAGAACGGTTGAAAAAACGTATCGTAGCCACGATTGATTAAAGTTTAGGCTGTACGCCTTGAGGGAAATCAGTTATAATAGGGTTACGGATTGAATTGATTCAAGACTCTTTGTTCTCGTCCCACCCAGCCTCATCCAAGTGTCCGAGTGAAAAAGAACATAAAAAATATGAAGCAGAGTCAGAAGAATTTCGAAGAAATTCGTCTGGCCCTGCTTCTTTTTTTGCCTCTGCTACCCAAGCACGTATCCCATTCCCAAGCCCTCCCAAGCGCCCTCTCCAATCCAGAAAACAATCGGGAAAACAGGAAAAAGGCTTGGTTTATAAGGTTTAAATGGGATTGCTGAATGGAACAGAGGCAGAAGAGGCTTGGAGGCGGAGACAGATGCAGAGGTCATTGAATCCAAAAACTGAAAGTTGAATATAGAAGAAAATGTTGTAGGATTGCCGCTATGAAAAGGGAAAGAGGCTTGGTTTTTTCTCGTCCCGAAAGGTCGATTTTCGGATGGACAAGAGGGTGATTCTTGGTGGGACGAGAACAATTTTCAAAAGCTCGCAAAGCCTAGTAAAATGGGCATTTGCGAGCTTGTTTTTTGCCTTATGGTACTATTTTGGTACTAAAGTGAACTACTATTAGAATTGTCATCTCTTTTCTTGTAATGTTTTTTTAGAGAATATTGCATAGCTATGATACTTAAAATTATACCTGTTAGCAATCCAATAAAAGCAAAGAATATTTGTACGTTTGAATGGTATCTTAATGTTATAAAGGCGGTTAGCCCGATGAAGAAGATAACATACCAATATGATTTAGATAGTTTTTTTATGCTTGCCAATTTCTCAATAATTGATGAACAACTGGAATCAAGCCAAAAGAAATAGCTGATATCTATTACAAAATAAGTAAAAGCAATAGTATACTCTTTGTTAATAAGAAAAACAATTCCATAAATAAAGCAAAGAATTAACCAAGTCCAAGATATTTCTGAAGAGGTAAGTTTGTGGTATGAAGTTATCTTGGTTATTTTGCTTATTGTAAAGAAGAAAAGCTTATGTAGTAGTCGTATAAAAAGTCCTGCTAACAATTGTAAAAATGCAAAAGCAAAGCCGCTCTCATTCAGAAATTTAGGTAGCTTTGACGAAATAGTAATATAGTAACACACAACAATTAATAATGTTAATGAAGAAATTGCTAGAAAAATAATAATGCTAGATGCATAATCTCCTATATACGGGCAATCTGCTTCGGAGTCATTAATATTAAATCTACATGCTATTTTATAGAATAAGCAATAAAAGAAAGTTGTAATAATGCAACATAAAAGAGCTGTACCAAGTAGTTGTTCAAGCATAAATAATCCTCCTTACTCTGTAACATGAGGCCATGTTATTTTCCACTCAAAATATTCACTAGGAGAAATCTCTCCATTATTTAATTTTGTTTTCATTTCACACCATTCCGTAAGGAAATCATTTACCAATCCATATTCAAAAGTTAATGCGACAGGTGAGCCTGCACTTTCATAATCATCTTCATTGTAAGTTGGTCTGGCAGTCTCGGAAGGCTTTGCCGGAGTCATTGCAGTCAGATGAATCAGGTTGCCGGGAGCTGTGTACTCTGGGAATCTTGTACCTTTTCCACGTGCCGGGAGAGATGTGGCACTTTCTTCAAGCCAGAAAAGTGTTTCAATGATATCTTCAGCAGCACCAAGGCTGTAATCAGAGATTGCCTTGTAATTGCAGCGCAAAGCATCAGCAAGCTTTAGAATCATATCTTCACCGGGAATGCGGGCACCGGTTTCATACTGGGATATGCGGACAGACATATTTTTGCCTTCAAATCCAAGTGTACCGCCCAGCTCGTCCATTGTCATTTTACGGAATACCCGTATTTTCTTTATTCTTTCACCAATTGTCATAGTGTAGTTACCTCCGTTTATCTGTCACTGATGGACTGTTAAAGACAGTATAACACGGAAAAAATGAAAATGGAAGTTTTTCTATACGAGAACATTAGAAAAACTTCTTGACAATTCAATACCATACGGTATAGAATAATATCAATTCAATTATCTATACGATATGGTATTTAAAAAACAACTAAATGAGCGGTACCAGAAATCTAACAAGCATTTGCCATGACATTCATAGGAATCGAGCGAATGTAGACACTCCCCCAAGCGGACCGAGTACCTCGAGCAGGAGCGGGCGGTATTACAGGAGATTATCTCAAGTAAGGAGGCTGGTTGTGACATCAGCAGAACTGGTATGGAGAAACGCCAAAACAAATTTATAAAGGAAAGGTGGTGAAAGGCATGAACGAAAAGTTTTTAGAAGTAGGAGATGTGATGCAGATTCTTGGAATTTCAAGATCAGCAGCATACAAGCTAATGAGACAGATCAACAGTGAACTTGAAAAGAAGGGTTACATTGTAATCCGTGGAAAAGTAAGCAGAAAATATTTTGAAGAACGCATTTATGGTATGAGTGATGCAGGATAAGCAACAGGTAAGAAGATTGAGACTGAGGCAGGTGCAAAAGTTATATGGGCTTAGGCATCTGCTTCTGCATATGGAAAGAAGGAGATGATGAATATGCCAGCTTATAAAGACAGTAAGACAGGTACCTGGTTCATCAAATTCTATTGTAAGGACTGGACCGGGGAAAATAAACAGATAAAGAAGAGAGGATTTGCAACAAAGAGGGAAGCACTTGATTATGAGCGTAATTACAAAATACGGCAGGAGAATAATCTGGATATGACATTTGGAGAGTTCTGGAAGCTGTATACAGAGGATGTGAAAAATTATGTCAAACTCAACACATGGCTTACCAAAGAACACATTGTGGATACAAAAATACTTCCATATTTTAGGAATCTTAAGATGAATGAGATTACACCGGGGGATGTACGCAAGTGGCAGAATGAGATGGTTACATTCCGTAATGAGAATGGGAAGAGTTATTCCCAGACTTACAAGAAGACAATGCACAACATTTTAAGTGCGATATTCAATCATGCTTGCAGGTTTTATAATCTGAAATCAAATCCGGCAAGACAGGCCGGAAATATGGGCAGGGAAGAAAAGAAGGAAATGCTTTTCTGGACAACTGAGGAATATAAGAAGTTTTCAGAAGCGGTGATTGACAAGCCGGTTTCATTTTATGCATTTGAAATGCTGTACTGGACAGGAATGAGATTAGGTGAGCTGCTTGCACTTACGATGGAAGATTTTGATTTTGAAAAGAACACAGTCAGAATAAATAAATCGTATCAGCGGCTACAGGGGCAGGATGTTATTACAACTCCGAAAACACCTAAGAGCAACAGGACAATCAAGCTGCCAAAGTTCCTTGCAGAGGAAATGCAGGAATATTTTGCAATGTTATATGACCAGACACCAACAGACAGGATTTTTCTGGTAACAAAGAGCTTTCTTCATCATGAGATGGAGCGCGGTTGCAAATTATCCGGTGTGAAGAAAATCAGAATCCATGATCTAAGGCATTCGCACATTTCACATCTGATCGACCTCGGGTTTTCCGCAGTTGCAATAGCTGACAGGGTTGGTCATGAGAGCATTGATATCACATATCGTTATTCGCATCTGTTTCCGTCAAAGCAGGTGGCAATGGCGGACAGACTTGATGCTGTCAATGCAAGCTTTGAGGATTGTGAAGAGCAGGATGATGATGTAGAAATCATGCAGACAGAGGAAACAGCACCTATGATTGATATGGATGCGGCTGCGGAAAAAATTATAAGCATTGATAAGTACAAGGCAGTCTGATAATGCCTATGTAAAACATTATGAATCATGCCGGTACAAGTTTTGCTGGATATATGCAGCAGAAATTAAAAGAATAGATTTTATATCGGAAGGAGCAGATTATTATGAGCGAGAAAAGGCTGGATGCCAAGAACAGATGGAGAAATGTTGTAGTAGCGTTTCGTATGTCACCGGAGGAAGCACAGGAGCTGAATGTGAAGGTTTCGATCAGCGGACTTTCAAAACAGGATTATATCATCCAATGTCTTCTGAAGCATGAAATCAGGGTAGTTGGTGGAATGAAGGTGGCAAAGAAAGTGCAGGTTCATCTTGATACGATACTGGAAGAATTACAGTCATTAGATGAAGCAGACAGAGGTATAGATGTTGAAGAACTGCTGGTTCCATTAAAGCATGTGCTTGATATTCTGCAAAGTGATGAGAAAGGCGGTAATCATTATGAGTAAGACAACATTTGAAAAGCTAGGTACCCCATATGAAGAAAGGGATGGAATCTTCTATCCGGTTCTTGTCGCAGGGACAGAGAAGGCAGATATAGAAGCAGGAAAGTATGGGCGAATGTGGATTAAATATATCAAGGAAGAATATCCAATGAGATATAAGAGTCTGGTGCGGTTCGGGGAGCTTGAAGATCGAGCAGATGAAGTCAATGATACCGCATATGAGCTGCTCGATGATATTGAAGCTAAGTGGCTGAAAAAGTATAAGCCAAAGAATCCAAATTCCTTTACAGAACAGTTACAGCTAAGAACACAGACCAGGATGATGGCGGAGGAAATCGTTATTATGGATGTGGTAATGCAGTTTCATTAGCGTGGGGGCAAAAAGCACCCCCAAAACCACAAAGTGGAGGCAGAAAGCGCCCCCGCACAAATCAGAGCCGAAAAAGTGTGGGGCAAAAAGTGCCCCCAAAACACGAAAATGGGGGCAAAAAGCGCCGTCAAAACAGTAAAGTGACGGCAAAAAGCGCCACCATTCAGATAAGCGAGAAAAAAGTCATGGTGGCGGAAAGTGCCATCAAAATGGAAAAGTGGTGGCGGAAAACGTCACTAAAACAGCAAAGTGATGGCAAAAAGCGCCACCATATCAGTAATTATGGTGGAATATTAACCACCACATATCATATATAGGGTGCAGGTGCTCCTGCCAAGACGAAAAATTATGTAAACGCTGATGCGTTTATATTTTTTCGGGAAAAGGTCCGACCTTTTCCGCATCTTGCAAAACCTATAAGCAGAACTTTTAGAAAGGATGAAAAAGCAATGGTACAGATAAAAAGAGATTGGTTTGATACAGAATTTGGAAATTACGAAAGGGGAAAAACGTATGGCAGATGGAAAGAGAAGATACAAGTCTGACAGGAAAGATTATAAGATATCGGTGAAGCTGTCAGAGAAAGATATGGATATTCTGAAAGCGGCACTTAAGCGAACAGGAATGACAGCAAGTGCCTACATAAGAGAATTAATTCGGACAAGAGGCAACATTGATACAAGTTATCCAGAGGACAGGGCAAAAATAATTCGTGTTATTGCAGGTATTGCAAATAATATTAATCAGGCGGTAAAGCTTGGCAATTCACAGGGAAGATTGTATTACAGCGATATTGATAAATTGCAGAACAGTCTGGATGATGTAAAGAAAACATTCGGGGAGGTGCTGGAAGTATGGCGATTACAAAGATCTTAAATATAAAAGAATCAGAAGGTAGAAATCCAGCATCACACCTAAAGAATGCTTTGGAATATATTCAGAATCAGGATAAGACAGAAGAATGTGTACTGGTGGGAGGTATTAACTGTCTGCTGGATACGGCATTTGAGCAGATGGAGGAGACAAAGAATATATTTCATAAGACAGGTAAAAGACAAGGCTATCATGTGATTATATCGTTTTCGCCGGAAGAAAAAGTAACTGCAGAAAAGGCAATGTATGTGCTGGAGCATTTTGCGAAGGATGTGCTTGGTGATGATTATGAGGCTGTGTATGCAGTCCACACAGACAGAGAGCATATGCATGGACATCTTATCTGGAACAGTGTCAGCATGACAACCGGCAAGAAATACAATTCACCGAAAAGCAACTGGAAGAATCATCTCCAGCCTATCACAAATAAATATTGTGATGAACTTGGACTTTCCATAATGCCGGCAGAGTACAGCAAGAATCCAAAGAATATCAGCAGGGACAAGTGGGAAAAGGAAATGTCCATGAAAGAAATAATTCTTCGTGATGCCAAGATGTGTGCATATGCAGCCGGAAATGAGGAGCATTTTAAATATCTGATGAAAAGACTTGGATATGTATTCAAGAAAGATGCGTGGATGGAAGTGCAGGCACCGGGATTTCGATATTATCATAAACTGGCAAAGCTGGACGAGATGTTTTCAGAGGATATGTTACGGCATCATGTGGATATGCCTTGGATAGCAAAGCCTTACTTTTATTCGTCTGATATAAGAGGATTGCACAGGGTGAAGCTGTCACTATTCCAGAAGAAGTTTTATGCAAAGCTATACAGATTAAGGATTGTAGAGCAGAAGCGTTTTGCAGTCGGTGGAGCAAAGTATACAGAGGATTTGAAGCGGTTTCATCAGTTACAGGACGAATATCTGCTGATTGTAAATAATGACATCAAAAGTGTTGTGGATATTGTGTATTTCATAGGTGAGCAGGAAGAAAAAATCCAGCAGATTGAGGACAGACAGAAGGAGATATACAGAGAAAGCTCTAGCCGGAAACGCAGTATAAAGAATGAAGAGCAGTACCGGGAATATCAGATATGGCATATGGAAGTGCAGGAAGAACTGGATGAGCTTAAGCAGGAGAAAAGGGGAATTAAGAGGCAGATACAGCTTGCTGATGACATTATAAAAGAAGATTTGTATACGGCTTATTATGCGGTGTCGGGGAATGAGGAGATTGTTGCTGACAGGGATGTTGAGATACCGGGGATGGAAGAGGATATGCTGGTTGAGAGAACTGAAAAAGCGGTTGTTGAGCTGGATATAAGTGTTACAGGAATGAAGTCTGACAATAATCAGAATGAAATATGCAGACAGAAAGAGCAAACAGATAATGTGAGAAAACAACAGACTGATTTAGATGGCATAGGAACACCAGAGATTCATAATTCGTCTGATGTGAATGTGGCAAGAGTTGGCGAAAGTATAACCGATGTAAAAGGTAAAAGTGAATTTATGGAACCTAAAGAAAAAGAGCCTGTGGACAAAGTTGGCTGGATTGTAAGGAGAATATCAGAGCTAGGTGGTTATGAGAATGTCAGTGATTCTGTTAAGACAGTTATATTCGGGCTTGATATTGCTGATGTGAGTGGAAGCATGAGACTGTTTTCGGATGTAATGAAAAGGATGGGGATAAAGCTGGATGGAGATGAACTTTTTGAAGAGTTTCAGAGAATTTATGATAATAATATAGTCAATAAAACGCTGCATGAAGAAAAAGTGGAAAATACAATGGTTAGAAGCAAAGTAAGAAGATAAAAAACTTTAAGATTGCTTTTCATATATGAATAAATTATCAATATAAAGATGAAATGATGTTATGGTGGAATTTATCATGCATGATGGTATACCATGCATTATTAAATTTCTAATGCGGAATATTTGCTATTATGCTATGATAAAGCTAAATTAAATAGTAATATCCGTATGCGCATAGTAAATAATAGTATTTGGGTATTTAGTGATAAGTTATTAAGTTTGATGTGGGGTGAATATGATTAAAGCATTCTTTCTGGATTTTTATGGAACAGTGGTATATGAAGATGGAGAAATAGTAAAGAAAATTTCACAGTTGATATATGAAACTGGAAAAGCAGATAGTCCATCAGAAATAGATTCTTTTTGGTGGAATGATTTTCAAGACTTATTTTCTAATTCTCATGGAAATAATTTTCAAACACAAAGAGAATTAGAAAAGAAGTCTATTAAACATACATTGGAAAAGTTTGCTTCAAATGAGAATGTTGAAAAGTTAAGTAATTATATGTTTCAACATTGGGTAAAACCACCTATTTTTGAGGAATCTAAGGAGTTTTTTGAAATTAGTCCATTGCCTATTTATATAGTATCAAATATTGATACTAATGATGTTTTAAAGGCAATAGATTTTCATCAATTGTCACCAGCGGGAATATTTACATCTGAGGATGCCAAAGCCTATAAGCCAAGAAAAGAGATATTTGAGCTTGCATTGAAGTCTACGGGATTACATGCTGATGAAGTGATTCATATAGGAGATTCTTTAAGTAGTGATGTAAAAGGAGCTTCATCGGTTGGAATTAAAGCAATTTGGTTAAATAGATTTGGCAAAAAGAATTCAAGTGATGTAGATTGCATAACAAATTTATTAGAAGCTTTGGATAAATGTAGGTGATTAATTTTAATGAAAAGTCTAATCCCCCAGCAATGCTGGGGAGAATGGAATAGTTGGAAACGGTGAGGATATCAATAAAAAACCTCC
>ENA-OWPM01000533-OWPM01000533.1-human-gut-metagenome-genome-assembly--contig:-NODE-533-length-43400-cov-6.871958_pt1 | contig 43400 bp, 39 predicted proteins | sample MGYA00248267_ERZ651852 | MGnify/ENA primary metagenome ERZ651852 (study PRJEB26924, sample SAMEA4378228) | human gut metagenome | biome: human gut; feature: human-associated habitat; material: faeces...
CTAACTCTATGAGATGTCAGCTTTCAGATGGAACTGATGGTACAGGTTATTGGTCATTAACTGTTCATGCTCTTGGTTATGAAGATTATACTGTCAACTTTGAAGCAACAGAAGCTAACATCGTTAAAAATCAAGAACCTGTAAGTGATACTTCTAAACTTTCAGCAGCCATTGAACAGGCTGATAAGCTTAATGAAGATGATTACACAGAAGATAGCTGGAAGGCTATGAAGCTTGAATATGATGAAGCTGTTGACGCAATAAATGTTGCTGAATATCAAGCAGACATCAACGAAGCTACACAACATCTTACAATGGCTATCAATGCTCTTGTAGAAGCAGATGATGCAGAAGAAGAAAAAGAAACAAATCCAGTATCTACAGCTATTGTTTTAGTTGTACTTATTGTAATTGCTGGTGGAATTGTATTTCTTAAGGTTAGAAAGAAGAAATAATAAGAAATATAAATATAGTTTATAGAAGAATAGTCGGATATTTAGGTAAATGTTTATCATATACCACAAAATATCCGACTGTTTTTTATGTACTTATTAAATATAATATATCAAATTAATTAATTGTATTCAATGTTTATAAATTAAAGTTAAAGAAGTATAACTTTAAAAATATACTAGGATTAATATAAATTGGATAAATATATAAGTTTATTGCAAATATTTATTATGTAGTTTATAATATTTATAAAGTAAAGAAACGGAAAATTTAATAATATAAATTTCTCAAACCAAAAAAGCAGCATATGATTTTTTATGTATTATCATATACTGCATATAACACTATTAAGTTTATATTAAAAATCCAATGTTTTGCTACATTCAATATAAGGTCCAATAACCTTTTTAACTTTTTCTACATGGAATTCATCTACATCATAAGCTAAATAATCTTCTTTAGAATCAAATCTTGTTATAATTCCTATATCAAAGCTTCTATCACTTCTTACAACATCTACTCCAACTTCAAGTTCTTTTAATTCTTTTATATTTCCATTCATAGATAAGAATGTGTTTTTTAGAAACTCAAGATTTTCTTTTGTGGGTTCTTTTGCTTTAAATAATACAATATGTGTAAACATAATATTCCTCCTCTTGATTTAAACATAGTTCATAAAATTATCTACTATTTCTTTATTAACTTTAAACTGTCACCATTTCACTGTCAATCAAATTAATTTCCAGTCCTAAGTTCCTCAGCTATTTTTTCAATTTTTCTAAGTCTATGATTAATTCCAGATTTCCCAACAGGAGGATCCAACATCTCTCCTAGTTCTTTTAGTGATTCGTCTGGATAATTAAGCCTAAGTTCAGCAATCTCTCTAAGATTTTGTGGCAATCTTTTTAATCCGATCTTTTCTTGAATTAATTTTATACTTTCTACCTGCCTCACAGCTGCATTAACTGTTTTTGAAAGGTTTGCTGTTTCACAATTAACCAATCTATTAACATTGTTTCTCATTTCTTTCATTATTCTTATATTCTCTACTTCTAATAATGATGTATGAGCACCTATTATGTTTAACAAATCAACTATCTGCTCTCCTTCTTTTATATAAATAATAAAACTATTCTTTCTTTGTATAACTTTAGAGTTTAAAGAAAATGTATTAATTAGATCACGTAAATCATTAGCATATTCTTCGCTATGAGTCACAAATTCCAAATGATATGTCTTTTCCGGATTGCTTATGCTTCCTCCGCCAATAAAAGCACCTCTAATGTATGCTTTCTTTTCTTCTTCATTACTACAGATTTCATTGCCTATTCTATAGTTTAAACTCATTATTCCATCGATATCTTTAAGTATCCCTGTCTTATCTAATAAATCTCTAACTCCCATTTCTTCTGTAATTACAACCATATAGATATTGTTCTTTTTTAATGAGTTGCTTTTTTTGACCATCAACTTAGAATGAATATTAAAATGTTCCTTTAAAAGTGTAAACACTAATCTTGCACTAGCTGGATTTTCTGTAGTCATTTTAAAACTTAATCCACTTCCACTAAAAGCCAATGTTCCACTTACTTTCATTATAGCAGATAATTCCGCTAAGGCCTCTTCACTAGACATTTCAACATATCTACATATTTCTCTTTTAACTTTAGCTGAAAATGACATTACCTTCATTCCTTACATATAAATTTATTTAAAAGCTAGAGTCACCTTTTTCTCCCCTAACTCTTTCTTTAATACGTTGAGATAAATACATATACTCAATTATCTTCTTTTTATCAAATAAAAGTTTCTTTTCCATGATGGTATCAACCAATACCTCAGCAAGCTTATCCGGATCATGTTTTATATATCCCTTTTGAACTTTTACTAAATCCTCTCCAACTATTTTTATACCCAAACTATTTATTTCTTCTTCATCCACTTTTACTAATTTAGAATTTTCTTGCTTATACTTTTCTTTTAATTCTTCTGTTATTTCTCCAGTATTTACAATGGCATAATCAACTATATTTTTCCCACCATATTTAATAAGAACTTTTAAATGGTCTGATACTTTAAAGTCAGTAGTTTCTCCTGGCTGTGTCATTATATTAGATATATATATTTTTATGGCATCACTTTTTCGTACTTCCTTAGCTATATCTTTTACTAATAAATTAGGAGTTATACTTGTATATAAACTACCTGGTCCCATGACTATTGCATCTGCTTCTCTAATAGCTTCTAACGCTTCTTTTAACGGTTTAGCATCCTCTGGATTAATCCTTAATTCTTCAATTCTTGAATTTTGTTTAATTGCTTCTTCTGGAATTTGTGACTCACCTTCTACAACATTACCATTTTGAAATTTAGCGATTAACTGCATATTATCCAAAGTTACAGGTATTACTTTTCCTGTAACAGCAAGTACTGAGCTCATTTTTTGAACAGCTTCTTCAAAGTTATCAGATATTCCAGCCATAGCAGCTAAAAACAAATTGCCAAAACTTTGATCCTTTAATCTTCCATCTTTAAACCTATATTGAAGTAAATCTTCCATTATTGGTTCTGTATCTGCTAATGCTAATATACAGTTTCTTATATCACCTGGTGGAAGCATTCCTAAATCTTCTCTTAACACTCCTGAGCCACCACCATCATCTCCTACAGTTACAATAGCAGTGATATTAGATGTATAGTACTTGAGTCCTCTAAGCATTGTTGATAATCCAGTTCCCCCGCCAATTACAACAATCTTAGGACCTTTAACTAGCAATCTTTTTTCATAAATTAAACTTTCTATTTTTCTGCTATCCAATGATACTTTTATATATCCTTTATTAACTAAAGCTATTATAGATTTCATCACTTCAGTAACTGATATATATAAAACAAAAACCCCAGTTATATTTAAGAAGATATAAAATATCTTATAATATAGATCATAAACTCTATGTGTAACTAATTCTGTAAATCCAAATGCAATTAATAATATTCCAAATACACCAAATGCGAGCCATCTTTTTACCTTAATTCCTACCTTAAGCCAGTCTCGTATCTTCATAGCTTCTTTTCTCCTTTATGAAGATCTTCTGCAACATCTCTATGCTCTATTTTAGCGTTATAATTTTCTTCATTTAATCTTCTATGAATTTCATTTGCTATGGCTACTGAACGATGTCTTCCACCTGTACATCCTATAGATATAATTAATTGTCTCTTTCCTTCTTTTCTATAGTTAGGAATTAGATACTTTAACATATCTATCAATTTATCTATAAAAGTAACTGTTTCAGATTGTTTTAATACATATTCTTTTACAGGTGCATCATTTCCAGAATACTCTTTTAATTCTGGTATATAAAACGGATTTGGTATAAATCTTACATCAAATACTAAATCTGAATCTACTGGTATACCATACTTAAATCCAAAACTTAAAACTGTAATAGATAACTGTCTTTCTGGATTCTTATTGTCACCATATGTCTCATTAATTTTTTCTCTTAAATGTCTTATTTCATATTTAGATGTATCTATAATAATATCTGCAATATTTTTTATTTCTCTTAGCTTCTCTCTTTCTTGAGTTATACCTGTAAGTACTCTTCCATCTGGAGATAGTGGATGACTTCTTCTTGTTTCTTTAAATCTCTTTATTAAAACTTCATCACTAGCATCTAAAAATAGTATCTCATATTTAAATTCATTACGTTTTAAATAATTTAATGTATCAAAGAAATCATCAAAGAATACTCCCCCTCTGATGTCAATAACTAATGCTACTTTTTCAATATTTCCACCACTTTGCATACATGCTTCTGCAAATTTAGATATTAGTGTAGGTGGAAGATTATCCACACAAAAATATCCCAAATCTTCTAAACTTCTAGTTGCTTGAGTTTTTCCTGCTCCTGATAATCCTGTGACTATAACAAATCTCATAATGCACACTCCCTTTGCAAAGATATTTATTGCTTAATAATTATATCATAATATTATTTTAAAATTATATCCATAAATAAATACTATAAAATAAAATAAAACTCAAAAGTATATCCCTCTTGAGTTTTATTTATATTTATTTAGTCTTCACCTAAAATTCTTACTTCAGGATGTAAGTCAACACCAAATTGTTTTTTAACTTCTTCCTGAACATGTTTTATTACAGCTAATACATCCTTTGCTGTACCGTTATTTTTATTTATAACAAAGCCTGCATGTTTTTCAGAAACACATGCGCCTCCTACTGTAAATCCCTTCAGCCCTGCATCTTGTATTAATTTTCCTGCAAAATGTCCCTCTGGCCTTTTAAACGTACTTCCTGCCGAAGGATATTCAAGCGGCTGCCTGTCTTCTCTTCTTGTTGTTAACTCGTTTATTCTATTATCAATTTTTTCTTTATCACCTTTTTTTAATGCAAATGTAGCACTTATTACTATATATCCTTTTTGCATAACAACCGATTGTCTATATCCTAAGTCAAGTTCATCTTTATTTAATGTTATTATTTCTTGATTTTCATTTATTACTTCAGCACTTTCAATTACAAACGAAACTTCTCCATCATAAGCACCAGCATTCATAAATACAGCTCCACCCACACTTCCTGGAATTCCACATGCAAATTCAAATCCAGTTAAGGATTCTTTTGCTGCTGTACTTGAAACATCTTTAAGTAGTGCACCACATTCAGCTGTTATTTTATTTTCTTTAACTACAATATCATTAATATTACTTAATTCTATTACAACACCTCTAATACCACCATCTCTAACCAAAATATTAGATCCATTTCCAATAACATAAAACGGAATATTATTTTCTTTACATATTGATATAGATTTTTTAACTTGTTCAGCATTACTAGGAGTCAAAAGTATATCTACAGGTCCTCCAACCTTAAAATATATATGTTCACTCATTTTTGCATCTAATTGTATTTCTTTATCTTTATATATTCCGTAAAATAAATCCTTATATTTTCCAAATTGATTCATGCCAAAAACTCCTCAAAATCATGATTTAATCACATTTATTCACAACATATAGAATAAGTTATTATATAAATAATTGCAAGTAAATTGTTTATCCGTATTATTATAGCATAGTTTAGTTATTTTGTTCATTTTTTTTAAAATATGAACATATACTCTCAGCAGCCTTCCTATCTATTGAATTTGTTTCCATAAGTTCTTCTAATGTAGCCTTCTTAATATTCTCAATACTTCCAAACTTCATTAGAAGTTCCATTCGCCTTTTTTGACCTATGTTCGGAATATCCTCTAATATTGAATGTAATGTTCGTTTATCTCTTAGGTTCCTGTGATATGTTATTGCAAATCTATGAACTTCATCCTGTATTCGTCTTATTAACTGCATTAAATTAGAGCTTCTATTTATTATAAGTTCTTCATTGCCATATATAATACCTCTTGTTGAATGCTTATCATCTTTTACTAAACCACAAACAGGTATATTTATACCTAATTTTTTTAATACTTCTAAAGCTATATTTATTTGTCCTTTTCCACCATCCATCATAATTAGATCTGGAAAATTCGAAAATTTTCCTCCAGAAAAATTAAGTTTTCTTTCCTGAATTTCTTTAATCTCGTTCAATCCATGTGTGAATCTACGTTCTAATATTTCTCTCATACTATCATAATCATTGGCATTTTTTACAGTTTTTATACGAAATCTTCTATAGTCACTATTTTTAGCTTTTCCATCTTCAAATACAATCATTGATCCAACAGAATCTACACCCTGTATATTAGATATATCATAAGCCTCTATTCTATGCGGAAAACTTTCTAATCCAAGTAATTCTTGTATTTCATTTAAGCAAATTCTATTTATTTCTGATTCCTTCATTATTTTATCTTTAAATTGCTCTAATGTAGCCTTAGCATTATTTTTTACAAGTTCCATCATTTCTTTCTTTTCACCCTTTATTGGAACTTTAACATATACTTTCGATCCTCTTTTAACAGTTAAAAACTGCTCTAGTACATCATTTTCTTCCCCAATTGGAATATAAACTGTCTTCGGAACTTTTGGGGTTCCTCCATAGAATGAAGTTATAAATTGTGATATTATTATTTCATCTTCTTCATAAGCACTATTTTTTATCATAAAATGTTCTCTTCCTGTAATTTTCCCATCTCTTAGGAAGAATACTTGAATGCAGCAATCTGTCTCATCTTTATATAGATTTATGAAATCTTCATCACCTTCTTGAGATTTAAATACCTTCTGTTTCTCTGCAATAACTTCTATTGCTAATATCTTATCCCTATATGAAGCAGCTTTTTCAAACTCTAAATTAGCTGATGCTACCTGCATTTGTTCTTTAAGCTTATGTATAAGAGTCTTATCTTTACCACTTAATACATCCATTATTTCATCTATCATTATTCTATATTCAGCTTTAGATATATGGCCTTCACATGGTGCTGTACATTTTTTTATGTGATAATTAAGACATGGTCTTGTATGCTTTCCACCTTCTTGAATCAATAATTTACATGTTCTTAATGGAAAAATCTTTCGTATCAAATTTATAGTTTCATGAACTGCTCCTGCATTAGGATATGGTCCAAAATACTTGTTACCATCTTTACTATAATTTCTTGTTATAAAAACTCTAGGAAAATCTTCATTAAGTGTTATTTTAATAAAAGGATAAAATTTATCATCTTTTAAAGAAATGTTATATTTAGGACTATATTTTTTTATTAAATTACACTCCAATATTAAAGCTTCCATTTCAGAATCAGTAACTATATATTCAAATTCAGCAATATTCTTAACCATAGCTTTAACTTTTTCAGAATGATTTTTAGAATTTTGGAAATATTGCCTTACTCTATTTTTTAATATCTTAGCTTTACCTACATAAATAATTTCGCCAAGAGAATTCTTCATCAAATACACACCAGGTTTATCCGGAAGAATCTTTAATTGTGCTTTAAAATCAAACATAACACACCCCTCTTTCAATTCATAATTCACAATGCACAATTCACAATTTGGGTTAACTAATCAAAATTATATTAATAAATAATTCGCGATGCACACAACTATAAAAAAAGAGCAAATTATTGTTCTATTAAAAAATATATGCAATACTACAATCAAAGAAATCCCCTCCAGGGGATTTCAACCTAAATTGTGAATTATGAATTTTGAACTGTGAATTATCTAAATACTTGATTTCTAATAACCTGCCCTGCAACTCCTGCTGCTGCTACAGATCCATATCCTCCATTTTCTACAATTACAGCAACTGCAATTTCTGGATTATCATATGGTGCAAATCCAATGAACCATGAATGAGGAACGGCATTTTGCCCATTTGGAAGAATATAATCTGCTGTTCCTGTCTTACCAGCTGCATTTGTACCTTGAAAATAACTCCAACTGCTATCAACCTTAGAGTCAACTAAGTTTTTCATATATTCCTTAATAATTGAAGCATTTGATGAGCTTATTACCTCTTTATTTACTTTTGTAGTAATATTTTTAACTAGATTTCCATCCTTATCTATAACTTTGTTAACAAGTGTAGGTTCAACCATATTACCATTATTAGCTATAGTACTTGAAACAAGTGCCATTTGCATAGGTGTAGCCAATATACTACTTTGGCCAATTCCAGTTTGAGCTATACTTCCAACTTCATATGATTTTAATGTAGGAAATTGACTTTTAGCTATAGTAAACCCATTAGCTTTTATAGTATTATTAAAACCAAAATCTTCTGCTGTTGATTTTAATTTATCATTTCCTAATTCCATTGCTAATGTACCAAAGACTACATTACTTGAAACTTTAAATGCATCTTTTAAATCAAGATTGCCAAAAACTGCATTGTTAGCATTACTTAACGAATATTGATCATTAAATACTATTTTTCCATTATCCTCAAAAGTTCTAGTTGTAACACCAGATATATTTTCTAATGAACTTGCTAGCGTAACAGTTTTAAATGTTGAACCTGGTGGATATAATCCATATGTAGCTCTATTAATTAATGGACTATCTTCTCCGCTACCAGAATTAGCTGCCGTTATAGCTGCTTCCAAATCATTTGGATTATATGTTGGTTTTGAAACCATTGCAAGTACTTCTCCTGTTTTAGGATTAAGTGCAACAACGGCCCCCTTATTATTACCTAATGCATCATATGCTACTTTCTGTAAAGTAGGATCTAAAGTTGTAACAACACTATTTCCAATCTTGTTTTCAGATTCTGACCTATTTTTAAACATGTTTTTTAGATTTTCCATATTAAAATCTTTTAATAAATTATTAATGTTAGTTTTAAGAGCACTATATGTTGTAAGCTCACTATCATAAGCTGATTCCAAACCTGTTAATCCATATATAGGACTAACATATCCTAATGCATGAACATATAAATCTCCATTTATATATGTTCTTTTTTGCGTCAACGCATCAACTCTTTCACTGGTAGTTAATGCATTGCCATCCCTATCATATATTGTACCCCTCAGCACCTCATTTCTTTGTGCCCAAAGACGTTTATTTTCCTGATTTTCTGCAATTTCTGGTGCAGAAAAAACTTGAAAATACGCTATATAAGAGATAAGAGCTACAAAGCAAAATAAAAAAACTATCATTACTTGTTTTATGCTATTCGAATTATCCTTCATTTATTAGCCCTCCTCTGATATCTTTTGAAGTATAGCTAATGCAAAAAACATTGTTATCATTGAGGAACCACCATAGCTTATAAGTGGTAATGTTATTCCCGTTAAAGGTATTACTGCAAATACCCCACCTATAATAACTAATACCTGGCACGCTATCATCGCACTTAGTCCAATTGTAGTCAATTGTGAAAATCTATTCTTAACTCTAAAAGCGGCTCTCATTCCTCTATAAAAAAACAAGAAATATATTATCATAATACCTAGACCAAATACCATTCCTAATTCTTCACATATAGCTGCAAAAATAAAGTCTGTCGTATTGATTGGAACAAATCCAGGATATCCTTGACCTAATCCAGATCCAAACATCCCTCCTGACGCAATAGCATAAAGCCCTTGCACCAACTGATAGCTCTCATTTTTAGTATAATCCCATGGGTGCCTCCAAATTAATATTCTTTTTCTTATATGAGGAAACAATTTATATGCTAAGAAGGATCCTATTATAAATAAAATAAAACATATAACAACATATTTTTTCTTTCCTGTTGATACATATAACATTGTTATTGCGATTCCAAAGAATATTAAAGCCGAGCCTAAATCTTTTTGCATAACAAGACATCCAAGTGAAAACATAACAACTAATGCTGGCTGCCATAACTGATAAAAATCTTCTTTTATATTATTTTTATCTTCATATTCTTTTAATGCAGCTGCTAAATATAATACAAATGTTATCTTACCAAACTCTGATGGTTGGAATCCTATACCTCCAATCATAACCCAGTTCGTTGCTCCATTAAGTTCTGTACCTAATATTAAGGCCATAGGCATAAGTATTATTGTAAGAATAAGAAATATCTTTTTATATTTCTGAAAATCTCTAAAATCAGGTATGGCTACTACTGATATAATAAAAATAATACTTCCTAATCCATACCATATTAACTGCTTAATAGCTACGCCGTTATCTAGCCTATATAGTATAGCTATTCCGATTACAGATAATATTCCTGCAAATGTTATTAAGAATTTATCTCCTTCAGGATAAAACTTCCTAATCAATATTTGACTAATTGTTATAAGTCCACACACTATAAATCCCATTTTTATAGCGCCAGCATCAATTGGATCTTTTAATATGGCCAAATTAGTAAATAACGCCAGACATAAAATATAAGTCAAAAGCAGCAATATCACTTCATCCTTCTTTATCTTAACCTTCAAAATACTCACCTCTTTATTTTTAAAATTACAATGCACAATGCACAACAACACTTAAGAGAAAATAATCAAAACATAATTAATGAAAATAATCTTTTGATTATACATAAGAATCCCCTTATCTGCTCTATAATATTGTGCATTGTGCATTATTAAATTTATAGTACTATCTTAAATATTGATTTTCCTATTGTTATTTCATCTTTATTTGATAATTGCACTTTTCCACTTATCCTTTTTCCATTCAGAAATGTTCCATTTGTACTATGTAAATCTTCTAAATATACTTTATTATTTCTTACAATTATTTCTGCATGATTTCCAGATACATGTTGATCTAAAAGTACAATAGAATTCCCATCTTTTCTCCCTATTGTTAAATCTGATCTAATTGGAATAATTGATCCCCCTTTTAGATCTAAGTTGTCACCAGCACTTATTACTTCTAATCCATAATACTTATTTGAATTTGATGGTCTTCTTTTCTTACCACCATTCTTAACATCTTTATACATTATTTTTAATGCATAGTATATTATTACGTACAATATTACTATGAAAAACAAGCCAAATATTCCAGCCATTGCTTTAGTAAAATCCATATATTCCACCTCTATATATTTTTCGTATATATAATAATGATTATACAATAAATTTAAAAATATGACATACTGAAATATTACTTTTTGATTACAATAACTCTCACTTATATCTTATTTTCCATACAGTATAACTTATCATTATAAACATATAATTCAATTATAAATAAATTCTATTGAAGTTTATATATAATTATATACTAAAAACTCACTTATACAAGTAGCCTAAAACTGGTACTTGTATAAGTAAATAATTTATTTCATATACATTGATAAATATTTTCCTGTATAAGATTTCTTTTCTTTACAAATTTCTTCCGGAGTACCACATTTTATTATTGTGCCACCTTTGTCTCCACCCTCTGGTCCTAAATCTATTATGTAATCAGCACATTTTATCATATCTAAATTATGTTCTATTACAACAACAGTATTACCTGCTTCAACTAATCTTTGTAATATGTATATCAATCTACTTACATCATCAATATGCAACCCTGTTGTTGGTTCATCTAAAATATATAATGTCTTTCCTGTACTCCTCTTTGAAAGTTCATATGCTAATTTTATTCTTTGAGCCTCTCCACCTGATAATTGAGTTGATGGCTGACCTAATCTTATATATCCAAGTCCTACATCATTCAAAGTCTTTAACTTATTTTCTATCCTTGGAATATTCTCAAAGAATTTTAATGCTTCTTCAACAGTCATATTTAAAACATCATCAATATTTTTTCCTTTATATTTTACTTCTAAAGTCTCACGATTGTATCTCTTTCCTTTACATACCTCACAAGGTACATAAACATCTGATAGGAATTGCATTTCAATTCTTATTATACCATCTCCAGAACACGCTTCGCATCTTCCACCTTTTACATTAAAACTAAATCTTCCTGGTTTATATCCTCTCATTTTTGATTCCTGAGTTTGAGAGAACAGTTCTCTAATTATATCAAATGTTCCTGTGTAAGTAGCTGGATTTGAACGTGGTGTTCTTCCAATAGGACTTTGATTAATATCAATTATTTTATCTATATTTTCATATCCTTTTATTTCTTTATGGTTTCCTACTGGATTTTTACTTTTGTTGACTAACTTATTTAATCCCTTATAAAGAATCTCATTTACAAGAGTACTCTTGCCTGATCCTGATACTCCAGTAACCATAGTTAGTGTTCCCAGTGGAATTGATATATTTACATTTTTAAGATTATTTTCTTTTGCTCCAATAACCCTAATTTTTTCTCCATTACCTTTTCTTCTTTCTTTTGGAGTTTCTATTGATTTTTTATTTGTTAAATATTGACCAGTGATTGACTTACCACATGCCTTAATTTCATCAAGCGTACCAGCTACTACAACCTCACCACCATGTTCTCCTGCCCCTGGTCCTATATCAACTATATAATCAGCAGCTTTCATAGTATCTTCATCATGTTCAACTACAATTACAGTATTTCCTACATCTCTTAAATTTTTTAAGGTTTTTATCAATCTATCGTTATCTCTTTGATGAAGTCCTATACTAGGTTCATCCAAAATATACAATACTCCCATGAGTGAAGATCCAATTTGAGTTGCAAGTCTTATCCTTTGAGATTCTCCACCAGATAATGTTCCTGAATTTCTTGCTAAGCTTAAATAATCTAATCCTACATCTAGTAAAAATCTCAGCCTATTTTTTATTTCCTTTACTATTTGTTCACTTATTATTTTATTTTTTTCTGAAAATTCTATTCCTTCAATAAACTCCAGCTCTTCTTTTATAGACATAGTAGTAAATTCATAAATATTTTTTCCACCAACAGTAACAGCTAGGGCCTCACTTTTTAGTCTCGCACCTTTACACTTCGGACATTTATTATCACTCATGTATTGTTCAATTTCACCCTTTATAAGATCCGAATTTGTCTCTCTATATCTACGTTGTAGTCCATTTATTTCACCTTCGTAAGCATAATTATATGTTGACTTAACTCCATCTTTAACATAATCAACCTTTATCCTCTTACCATTTGTTCCATATAAAAGTAGATTCTTTTGTTCCGTAGTAAAATCCTTTATTGGCACATTTAAATCCAAGCCATATTCTCTATTTAATGCTTGAAGAATTGCATATGTCCATGAATCTTCTTTAAGTCTTCCTGATCCCCAGCTAGCAACTGCACCTTCCATAATACTTAATTCTTTATTAGGAATAACCAAGTCCTCATCAATTTCCATTAATGTTCCTAATCCATCACAATAATCACATTTTCCAAAAGGAGCATTAAAAGAAAACATTCTAGGTGCTATTTCCCCTATGCTTATATCGCAATCAGGGCATGCAAAATTTTCACTGAATAAGTGATCCTCTTTTCCAACTACATTAACTATTACAAGACCTTCTGCCATTTTTAATGAAGCCTCTATTGATTCAGTTAGTCTTCCTTCAATGCCTTCTTTAATAACAATTCTATCTATCACTGCTTCAATATTATGTTTCTTGTTTTTATCCAGCTTGATTTCTTCCTCGGTTAGATCATAGATTTCTCCATCAATCCTAGCTCTTATATATCCATTTTTCTTTATATTTTCTAGTAATTTTTCATGAATTCCTTTTCTGCCTCTTATCATAGGAGCTAGTATTTGAATTTTAGTTTTTTCCCCATAAGATAAAACCTTATCCACAATTTGATCAACAGATTGTTGGCTTATTTCTTTTCCACACTTAGGGCAATGTGGAGTTCCAACTCTTGCATATAACAATCTTAAATAATCATAAATTTCAGTAATAGTACCTACTGTTGATCTTGGATTCTTGCTAGTAGTTTTTTGATCAATTGATATTGCTGGAGATAATCCCTCTATATATTCAACATCTGGTTTATCCATTTGTCCAAGAAATTGTCTTGCATATGAAGATAGTGATTCCACATATCTTCTTTGTCCTTCCGCATATAAAGTATCAAAAGCCAATGATGATTTTCCAGAGCCTGAAAGTCCAGTAAATACAACTAGCTTATCTCTTGGAATTTCTAAATTAACATTCTTTAGATTATTAACTTTTGCACCTTTAATTATTATTTTATCGTTCATAAAAACCTCCATTTCTCTTAAACAACTGATTTACACACCGTTCTCTAAATTCAATATAATTACCATCAATTGTTATTTATAAGTATATTAATCAATATTTATTTGCCTTCTTTTAGTGAACTTATAATATCCCTTAATTCAGCAGCTCTCTCAAATTGTAAGTTTTTAGCTGCTGTCATCATTTCATTTGTATATTCTTTGATTAATTTATCTCTTTCCTTCTTTGTAAGCTCTTTCTTTGATTCTCCAGTATTATATTCTTCAGACTCTTCTGCAACCTTAGTAGCTTCTATAACTTCTCTTACATCTTTTATAATTGTTCTTGGAACAATTCCATTCTCTTCGTTATATTCTCGCTGTATTTTTCTTCTTCTTTCAGTTTCTTTAATTGCCTTATCCATAGATTTAGTTATATTATCTGCATACATAATTACTTTACTCTCTGAATTTCTAGCTGCTCTTCCTATTGTTTGTATTAAAGAAGTTTCTGATCTTAAAAATCCTTCTTTATCAGCATCAAGTATAGCAACTAAGGCTACTTCTGGAATATCTAGACCTTCTCTTAAAAGGTTTATTCCTACAAGAACATCGTACTCTCCTAATCTTAGATCTCTTATTATCTTCATTCTTTCTATGGTCTCAATATCTGAATGCATATACGTTGTTTTTACTCCAAGTTCAGTCAAATATTTTGTTAAATCCTCAGCCATACGTTTTGTTAAAGTTGTAATTAATACTCTAAATCCTCTTTCAGTTGTATTCTTTATCTCACCATATAAATCATCTATTTGTCCTTTTACAGGTTTTATTACAATTTGTGGATCTAATAATCCTGTTGGACGTATTATTTGTTCAGCAATTTCTTCTGAATTATCTATTTCATATTGAGATGGTGTAGCACTTACAAATACAACCTGATTTATTTTCTTTTCAAACTCTTGAAACTTTAATGGTCTATTATCATATGCACAAGGAAGCCTAAATCCATATTCAACCAATGTATCCTTTCTAGATCTGTCGCCTGCATACATTGCTCTAACTTGCGGTAATGTAACATGACTTTCATCTATAAACATTAAGAAATCTTCTGGAAAGTAATCTAATAGTGTTTTTGGTGGAGTTCCAGCACCTCTTCCATCAAGTATTCTAGAGTAATTCTCAATTCCACTACAATAACCCATCTCCCTAATCATTTCAATATCAAAGTTGGTTCTTTGCCTTAACCTTTGCGCTTCCAGCAATTTATCTTGTGAATTAAGTTCTTTTAATCTATCCTCTAGCTCTCCTTCAATAGCCCCAATCGATCTTTCTAAAGTTTCTTTTGAGGTAGCAAAGTGAGATGCTGGTGTTATTGCTACATGATTTCTTTCCCCAAGTATAGTCCCAGTTAAAACATCAAACTCTCGTATTCTATCAATTTCATCTCCAAAGAATTCAACTCTTATCCCTTTGTTAGAGTACGATGCAGGAATTATATCTAAAGAATCACCTCTTACTCTAAAAGTACCTCTTGAAAAATCTATGTCATTTCTTTCATATTGTATTTCTATAAGCTTTTTAATTATTTCATCTCTTTCTTTTTCCATTCCGGTTCTTAGACTTATTGTTAACTTTTTATATTCATCCGGATTACCAAGTCCATATATACACGAAACTGATGCTACAATTATTACATCTCTTCTTTCAAAAAGAGCAGATGTGGCCGAATGCCTTAGTTTATCTATTTCATCATTTATAGATGCATCCTTTTCTATAAATGTATCAGTTTGAGGTACATATGCCTCTGGCTGATAATAATCATAATATGATACAAAATATTCAACTATATTTTCTGGAAAAAACTCTTTGAATTCCGAGCATAGTTGCGCTGCTAATGTTTTATTATGAGCTAAAATAATAGTTGGTCTTTGTAATCTCTCTATTATATTGGCCATGGTAAATGTTTTTCCCGATCCAGTTACACCAAGCAAAGTTTGCCCTCTATGGTCAGCATTAATAGAATTAACAAGCTTATCTATAGCTTGTGGCTGATCTCCAGTTGGTTTAAATTTTGAGTGTATTTTAAATTCACCCATGGGTTTCCCTCCATTCGAACAAATATTCGCCTATTCTAAATATATTTTACTTTTCATATCTAGTTAAGTCAATAAATTATATTCTTATTATTGTCATAAATTTTATAATTATATATTTATAATAAAACATATTTTTATTATAAATAATGTTATCCACATAAGTATTATGTAAAATTCATACTAAATAAAAATAGTAACTACTTTAAAAATAGCTACTATTCTTTCTTTTCTTTATTTATGTTTTCTAGCACTTCTTTAAAATTAACATCATTTATTTCTACTATTTCTTCTTTTTTAACAGACTTTGGTACTAATACTACTCCAAGCCTGTTACCTTTTTTATGCCTAAATTTAACTTTTTTTAAGTTTCCATTTTGGTCCATTACATTAAAATCAGCATTATATAAATTTTCTCTTATTATATTATAAAGTTCTGTTTCTGAATTGAATTTTTCATTATTTACATCTAATATTGTACTTCCTGTTCTTATTCCAAACTCATTAAATTTAGACTCTTCTGAAATCTCTAATATCATTAATCCTTGATTATTACTCACATACTTTGGCGTTCCTTTTTCTTCTTTCATTGCTTGAATTCTTAACATAAATTCATGTGCTAATGGAGCAAAAATAACAACTATTATTTCTCCAATCAAGTCAAATCTAGCCATCTGAGATACTACTGTTAATAGTATTCCAAATGACAATATATGTACTCCTGATGAAATCGACTTTTCTCTTTTGCTTTTAGTGAAAGTAACAGATGAATATCCTATTACTCCAAATAAACTTAGCAGACTTATCCCTAAGCTTCCTGCAAAGATCACACTACTAGGTGCTTTTATAATAGGCCACCACATTGGCATATCTGTTATTATATCTGCATTAAATAATCTCACTCCATTACTAGAGAGAACAATAAAAATTGATATTGGCATAATCCAATATCTCTTAAAAGAATATCCCCCTAATATCTTTCCATCTCTTTCTGTGAAAACAGGAATAGCCCCTCTATCCCCATCAACCATAACCAAAATACCTTCAACTATATGCATGATTCCAACAAACATCATTAGATACATCACATTAACTGTCAAAAAAGTTTGTCCATCAAAACCAACTCCAAAATAGTTAAGTAATTTAATAACTATTGATATCATTCCTAGAATCGCTCCTGAATAAGAAAAGCATATATACCTAGGTGATATTACCATAAGGATAAGAGAAATATAAAATATAAGTATTATACTTGAATTTGCATCAAAAACTATTCCAAGCAAACCAAGTAATATACTCGCTATAACTCCACCTATAATTCCTAATACAATTTGAGATAGCGTGAGTTCAATTGCTGAATTCACACTACCTCCTGAAATCATCTTTTGCATAAGTATTATTTTTTTATTTTTATTATAGAAATAAAAAATAATTATTGATAATAATAATAACGTTGAAGGAGTCAATAATGTCTCTGATAATTTCAATAATACTTGCATTATTAAATTCATTAATTTGTCCTCCGACTTATATTTTTTCTTTAATTTTTTCTATTGCAAAATTTAATTGCTCATCTTTGCTTTTGTCATAGTCTGCTTTATTAATATCTTCAGTAATTTCGACTTCAAAGTCTGGGGTTATGCCCTTTTTATGAATATTTTCACCATTTGGAGTATAATATTTAGAAACTGTAACTTTTAGCCCACCAATTCCATTTTTAAATTTGAAAGGCTGCTGAACTATTCCTTTTCCAAAGGTTGTTTTTCCAACTATAGTTGCAGCCTTATAATCTCTTAAAGCTCCTGTAACCACTTCTGAGGCACTAGCACTTCCATTGTCAACCAAAACAACTAACGGCATTCCTTGTGCAATTCCTCCTACCGATAATGATTCGTTTTTATTTTCATATTTGTCTATTGTATATGTTATGACATTATCTTTAGGTATAAATTGGGATGCAACTCCAATAGCTTCTGATAGAAGTCCTCCTGGATTATTTCTTAAATCAAGTATTAATCCTTTCATCCCTTTATCTTCTAATTCTTTAATTTTATCTTTAAAATCACTAGCTGTATTTTCATTCATAAAAGTATCAATTTTTATATACCCAATATTAGAATTAACCATTTCACCTTCTAAGGATTTAATTTTTATCTCTTCTTTTTTCACTTTAACATCAAAAGAATTTTCATCTTTTCTTTTGATAGTCAATTTTACTTGATCTCTTTCTGGTGAAGTTATATATGATACAGCTTCATTTAGCTGTTCTCCTGAATATACAGTACCATCAATCTTCTCAATTATATCCCCAGAAAGCAATCCTGCCTTATCTGATGGAGAATCTTTGATTGGAGCTATTATAACTATTTTATTTTCAATTGCTCCAACTTGAACACCTATTCCATCAAGGGAACCTTGGCTTTCTTTCATTAATTTATCAAACTCTTCTGAATTTAAGAATACTGTATATGGATCTCCTAATGCATTCGTCATTCCTTTTATTGCACCTTCTAGCAATGCATCGTCATTTATCTCTCCATCATACTTTTTTAGTAAAGTATCCCTAACCATAAATAGTGATTCATATTTTTTCGTATCACTCATAAGCTCTGAAGAATTCTCAACTTTATTTGAAACACTGGTAAAATATCTACCTCTACTTGCTAAATAATTTCCCAGTAATAATGATGAACAATTAGTAATAATCAAAATAGCTACAATTATTAGTATTAGTTTACTTTTTGATTTTTTACTATTATTAATTTTATCGTTATTACCTTCACTCACACTTAAAGACTTCCTTTCTTCAATAACCTACGCTGATACCTATTATATTATTGATATTTAAACTTAAATATCTAAATATCAATAATTAATATAATATTAATATTTTCAAAACCAACTAATATTATACCACTAAGAATTTTCTTAATGAAAGTCCACTAGCAATTCCTCCAATTAATAATCCACCAATTGTGAACTGCCATATTATTGTTGTAAGTACGTATGATGCAGGCACTAAACTTACAAAAGCTAATTCTTTTGCTAATAATGAGAAGACTCCATTATACGCAAAGAATAATGCAATACATGATAACAATGCTCCCGAAAGGCCTATTACCATACCTTCAATTATAAACGGCCATCTAATAAACCAATCAGTAGCCCCTACAAATTTCATTATTCCAACTTCTCTTCTTCTTGAATAAACTGTTAACTTAGTTGTATTCATAATTAAGAACACTGAAACTCCTATTAATATAATAAATAAGCCTAATCCAACTGCTCTTATTCCTTTAACAACACTAATAATTTTATCAACAACCTCTTGTTGATTGTTAATTTGATCTACACCTTCCATATCTTTAACTGCATTAGTAACATTTTCAGAATATTCAGGCCCCTTCAATTTAACTGTGAATGAACCAGTAAAAGGATTGTGCTTTAATGAATATCCTTGCATTAATCCATCATTTTCTCCCATACTTTCATTCATTTCTTTAAATTCATCTTCTTTTGATTTGTATATTACTTGATCTACACCTTCAATTTCTTTTAATCTAATTTCTATTTCTCTTTGATCAATAAGTTTAATATCCTCTTTAAGAACAATCTTAAGATCAATCTTATTTTGTACACTGTCTATACCTTTATTTATATTATTAGCTAATAATACAAATATACCCAAAACGAAAAATGTTATAAGCACAGTAATTACTGAAGCGATACTGATAGTTTTGTTTCTCTTTAAACTTTTAAAAGCATCTTTAATATAATATGTAATAGTATTAATTTTCATCTTCGTACTTACCTCTCTTCTCGTCTCTAACGATTTCTCCTTTTTCAATAGCTATAACTCTCTTCTTCATGTAGTCAACAATTTCTTTCGCATGGGTAGCCATTAAAATTGTAGTTCCAGATTTATTTATATCGTCAAGAAGCTCCATTATTTCCATTGCTGTATCTGGATCTAAATTACCAGTTGGTTCATCGGCAATTAAAACTGACGGATTATTTACCAATGCTCTAGCCAATGAAACCCTTTGTTGTTCTCCACCAGACAGCTCATTTGGGAACATTTTATACTTATGTGATAACCCTACTAAGGATAACACCATTGGAACTCTTCTTCTTATTTCTTTTGGTGATGCTTCTACAACTCTCATTGCAAATGCAACATTTTCATATACATTAAGTGTTGGTATTAGCCTAAAGTCTTGAAATACCATACCAATTTTTCTTCTATAGTAAGGTGCTTGCTTTCTTGTTATCTTTGTTAAGTCCTTGTCATTAACAATAACCTTTCCATTTGTTGGTTCAATTTCTTTTAAAATCATTTTTATAAATGTTGATTTTCCTGATCCACTTGGTCCTACTAAGAATACGAATTCTCCTGCTTCTATTTCAACATTAATATCAGATAAAGCTTTTACATTATTATCATAAATTTTAGATATTCCTCTAAATTCAATCATGATTAGACACTCCTTTATTTATGTAGGATTTCTACAATTTCTAAACTAAAGTATTCTACCTTTTAATACATAATTCACAAAGTTTTTTGTATATATTACATTTTGAATGCAAATCTACAACAATCATTATATCATAATAAGTATTTTTAATGTTATACAAATTTATTAAATATTATATGAACTTTTACTAAATACGATAAAAAAAATAATACCCCTTTATGATCTAACATATATCATGGGTATTATTTATATTTCTTATATAAAATTATTCTTGTTCTATATTCCCAAATCCTTCACCAAGTACTTCATGAACTTCACCAACTGTAATAAAAGCTCCTGGATCTGTATCTATTATAAACTTCTTTAATTTTATAAACTCATTTCTATTTAATACAGCATAAATAACACTCATATCTTCCTTTGTATAGGCTCCTGTACTTTTCAAAAATGTGCAGCCCCTATCTAACTGAGTCATTATATATTCACTAATTTCTGTATTTTTCTTACTTATTATAAATATGCTTTTGCAAGCATTAAATCCTTCTATAAATCTGTCAATCAACATTCCTAGAAGTATCACACTTAACATTGCATATAAACCAGCATCTATTCCAAAAACTAAAATACTAGCGAATGTTATTACAAAATCTACAACTAATAATGACTTTCCAATGTCTAAGTGAAAAAACTTATTTAGAATCTTAGCTAAAATATCGGTTCCACCAGTTGATGCATTTTCATTAAATACAATTGCCATTCCAATAGCTGAAATAATTGTTCCAAAAACTGTTGCCATTAATAAATCACTTGTTATAGCAATAGGATTAAAAAATTTTTCTATAATCCAAATTATTACCGATAACCCTAAACTGGCATATATGGTTTTTCCTCCAAAATTTCCACCAATAAATGCAAAAGCAACTAAAAATAAAGTTGAATTAACTACCAATGTAATTAATCCTATAGACAATTTTGGAAAAATTGCATTGATAACTATAGCAGCTCCTGTTACTCCTCCTGCTGCTAAATTATTTGGTGAGAAAAAATATTCTACTCCAATAGCTACCAATATTATTCCTATAGTTATTAGCGTATACTCCTTTAATATTAAATTTTTCATTTTTCTACCCCCTAGTTTATAAGATATTATTTATTTTTTCTCAATTAATCTATTATTATGCTAATTACAGATACATTTAAATAAATTTTTCTATAAAATAAAAATACAAAACACGCAAGCTATTTCTACTTACGTGTTTTGTATTTTTATTTATTTGATTTTCATTCTAATCTATTTTTTTAAAGAAATAGCCTTTTTACTATGCTCAACTATTGCTTGAGTTGTCAAACCATACTTTTCTAATAGTTCACCTGGTTTCCCACTTTCACCAAAAGTATCTTTTATGCCTACCTTTAAAACTGGTACTGGAACTTCTTCAGTAATAACTTCCGATACTGCTGATCCTAAGCCTCCAATTACGCTATGCTCTTCAGCTGTAACTATTGCACCTGTTTCCTTAGCTGCTTTAACTAACAATTCTTTATCTATAGGTTTTATAGTATGTATATTTATTACTCTAGCACTTATTCCTTCTTTAGACAAGTCATTTTTAGCCTGTAAAGCTAAATCTACCATCATTCCAGTAGCTACTATTGTAACATCGTTACCATCTTCTAACGTTACACCTTTTCCGATTTCAAATTTATAGTTTTTTTCATCGTTTATTGTATTAACAGCTAATCTTCCTAATCTTACATAGCAAGGTCCTTTATAATCAGCTATTGCTAAAATTGCTGCTTCTGTTTCAACAGCATCAGCTGGATTTATAACTGTCATATTAGGTATACTTCTCATTAATGAAATATCTTCAACAGATTGATGTGTAGCACCGTCTTCTCCTACAGTCAATCCTGCATGCGTAGCACAAACTTTTACATTTAAATTAGGGTAACATATTGAATTTCTTATTTGTTCAAATGCTCTTCCAGCTGCAAACATTGCAAATGTACTAACATATGGTACTTTTCCACAAGTTGAAAGCCCAGCAGCAACTCCCATCATATTTGCTTCCGCTATTCCCATATTAATAAATCTTTCCGGTGCAACAGCTTTAAAATCAGCTGTTTTAGTAGATTTTGATAAATCCGCATCTAAAACAACAACATTTTCATTAATATTTGAAAGCTTTACTAATGCTTTTCCATAAGCCTCTCTAGTTGCTATTTTATTTCCCATTAGTTTTCCCCTCCAATTTCCTTTAATGCAATTTCACATTGTTCCTTACTAGGAGCAGTACCATGCCATGATGCTTCATTTTCCATGAATGATACGCCTTTTCCTTTGATTGTTTTACAAACTATAGCTGTTGGTTTATTCTTTGCATTCTTAGATTTTTCAATTGCATCTATTATTTCATCATAATTGTGTCCATCAATTACTATTACATTCCATCCAAATGCCTCAAACTTTTTATCTATTGGAGATGGATTCATTACATTTTCTGTATTACCGTCTATTTGAAGTCCATTAAAGTCAATAAATGCCGTTAAGTTATCTAACTTATAGTGTGCTGCTGACATTGAAGCTTCCCAAACTTGACCTTCTTCAAGCTCTCCATCACCTAAAATTGTGTATACCCTATAATCTTTTTTATCTAATTTTCCTGCCAGCGCCATGCCTACTGCTGCTGATATTCCTTGACCTAATGAACCTGTAGACATATCAATTCCAGGTAAATCATTCATATTAGGATGTCCTTGAAGTCTAGTTCCTGTTTTCCTTAATGTTTTTAATTCCTCAACTGGAAAATATCCTTTTCTAGCTAGTGCACTATATAATGCCGGTGCAGCATGGCCTTTTGATAAAACAAATCTATCTCTATTTGGATCCTTAGGATTCTCAGAACTTATATTCATTTCTCTAAAAAATAATACTGACATTATATCAGCTATAGATAATGATCCGCCCGGATGTCCTGATGCTGATTCTGTAAGCATTGATACGATATCTTTTCTAATTAGCTTTGATATTTCTTCAAGCTGAATTTTATTATTCATTGCTTTACCCCCTGATAATTATTGTAATTATTTTTATTATGCTACTTTTCAATATTTTTATTCTATCATATAAAATTAATTTTGTATACACTATTCGTTTATGTGATATACTAATTCTTCATTACAGACATTAAATATATCATATTAATCTATTTAATATACACTGATCACATATTCATTATATAGCTAAACATCAAAAGACTGATATATTCTCAGTTCTAAGTAATTTCACATACTATAACCATAATATACCAGTCTTTTATATTAACTATTCTTATCGCTTTTTTTTACATCATCAAGATCTAAACTAATTATAAGAGCCTTATTAACTTTTCTCATATCTCCCTCTGTCATATGTCCAATCTTTTCTTTTAGTCTCCGCTTGTCCAAAGTTCTTATTTGTTCCAATAGCACAACGGAATCTCTATTTAAACCATATTCTTCTGACGAAATTTCAACATGAGTAGGTAATTTAGCTTTATTAATTTGAGATGTTATAGCAGCTACAACAACTGTAGGGCTATATCTATTCCCAATATCATTTTGTATTATAATCACAGGACGTATACCACCCTGCTCTGATCCTATTACAGGACTTAAATCTGCATAAAAAATTTCTCCTCTTTTTACTACAATATTGGCCATATAATTAATCACACTCCGCAAATCCAAGCCTCATACTCATCAACATCATCTAACATGTATTCACATCCTGATTCAGAATACTCTAAGTTCAATTTAGCCATATATTCATAACCCTTTTTCATTTTTATTTCAAAATCATTTAATATGATTTCATCATTATATAATATTAAAGAATTATTCATAACTCTACTATTTTTTTTAATTTTTTCATAACAGCTAGCTGACATATTTTCGCCTCCATAGTAGTAAAAATCTGTATACTACGATTATATTGCAAATTATGTCATTTTGTCAAAGTATTTATCCTTTGTTGTCTTATATTTTATGTATTTTGGCTATATAAATATTGATGAAGGCTATTTTATCTTGGGAACATAAGTAAAATGTATACTTATGTCCCCCTTTATATAATTCATTATTTATCGTATATCATAAAATGTATTAATTTACTATGTAACAAGATATACTTGTACTAAAATAAATTTTCATCTAAAGTTTTTTCATATTTAAAGTTTTTATATTTTATTACAACTCTTTCTTCATCGTTTTCATCTAATATTCTCAACATAACAGGAATTTTTTGTTTCTTATCAATATAAAATTCTCCTTTGCTTAAATGCTTATTATTGCTATTATATTCAATGTTGACCTTTAAATATTCACCATCTCCCCATTCTTCTTTTAATTCAGAAATAGGGCTACTCATTTGATTTGACATAATATTTTCTATAAAAGCTAAAGGATAAATTATATCTAGATTTTTATCTAATGTATACTCATCATCATTTTCTTCAACTTTAATTTCACTACCATTATATACTTTTATTCTTTTATAATAATCTTGAAATTCAATTCTAGATCCCTTATCAAACCTATAATACTGTGTTGTTTCTTCTGTAAACTCGTCTCTAATATTTTTAAATGTATAACTAACATCACAACTATACATTTTAATATTTTTCAATCCATTTAATATATCTTCATTTGATGGAGTAATAATCTTTCTACCTAATATTATTCCACATATTATAATAATAGGAATCATTACTAACATAATACTTATAATAACTTTTTTATTTAACTTCATATTCCCTCCAAGATTAATTATTACCTTAGTAATATTATGAAAAACTTTGGAGATTTATTCTACTTTTATTATTTTACTAATTTATCTATATAACTCGGTAGATTATTTATGATGTCTCTCGCATTTACTATGTAATTACTTTCACTTAGTTCATCTCCTATATATCCATGAATATACGCTCCAATCAAAGTCGATTCTAGTATTTTAGATGTTTGAGATAAAAAAGCATTAATTATTCCCGTTAAAGAGTCTCCCATTCCTCCTGAAGCCATTTTACTGTTTCCTGTAGTATTTATATACGTACTTACACCATCCGAAATCACAGTGTTATATCCCTTTAATAGAACGACTATTTTATATTTTTCAGCTACTTTCTTAGCTATGCTAATTCTGTCCTTTTCTACCTCTTCAATTGTCATTCCTAGAAAATTTGCCATTTCACCTGGATGAGGTGTAATTACCCCTCTTCCTTCTAACCTCTTTAAAAGTTTTTCATTTTCTTTAATTATTCCTATTCCATCCGCATCAACTATTATCGGGCACTTACTATTAGTAATAATATAATCAACCATTTCTTTTACCTTGATTCCATTTCCTATTCCTGGTCCAATTGCTATGGAATCTGCTTTACCTATTAAATCATATAATTTGTCATCCTCATAATTAATAGTCATAGCTTCAATTAGTTTTGTAGCTATTTGTCCTTGTACATTTCTATCACATATTAACGTTGTTAACCCTGCCCCTGCTCTTACTGTACATTCTGTTGTTATATACGCTGCACCAGAAAACCCTTCACTTCCTGCAAATATCAGTGCCCTCCCATAGTTTCCTTTATGTCCATATATCTTTCTCTTTGGAAGCATTTTAATGTATTCGCTCTTCTCTAAAATATGTACGGCTTCAGTATTTTGCTTCTTAATAATATCAGGTATACCTATGTTTAAAACTTTCAATTTACCAATATATCTTAAGGCATTATAATTTAAAAATCCTCTTTTTATTACTTCAAATGTATATGTACAATCCGCCATTATAGCAATACCTTTTTCTAATCCAGTATCACAATCCAATCCTGATGGAGCATCTATTGAAATTATTTTATTAGCATTTTTATTAATAGTATAAATTATTTTTTGAAAGATTCCTTCTATATCCCTAGATAATCCTACACCAAATAATCCATCAATAACAATATCATACTTATTTATATTCAGCTTAACTTCATCATCTATCTGAGATTCATTACATATGAGTGTTATCTTTTGTTCATCAAGTATTTTTCTTAATATATCATAATTTATCATGAAATCATTACTATAATTCTTATCTTTAGCTATTATAAAAACTTTTACATCCTTTCCAGCCAATACCAAATGCCTGGCTAATGCTAATGCATCACCTCCATTATTACCTTTTCCACATATTATTAGAAAACTGTTTCCTAAATTTTTTATTTCATTAAAAATTGAAATTGCCGCATTTTCCATGAGTATGATACTAGGAATATTAATTTTTTCTATAGCTTCTTCATCTAACCCTTTACATTTATTTACAGATAAAATTTCAAGCATCTACATTTCCTCCATAATTGAATATGCTATAGCGTTGTCTTTACTATGTGATATGCTAACATGAATTTTAAAATTTCTTTTTCCTATAATCTCATAAATCTTTATACTTAAATTAACTATTGGCTTTCCCAAATTATCTCTCAAAATCTCAATATCCTTTAAACCAAATTGCCTAAATCCACTTCCTAACGCTTTGCTTACAGCTTCTTTTGCCGCAAAATTTCCTGCTATAGTATTTGCACTTAATTTTTTCGTTCTAAAATACTCTATTTCTTTTTCTGTGAATGCCTTTTCTAAAAATCCATCTGTTCTACTAACAGCCCTTTTAATTCTATCTATCTCTATAATATCTATTCCAACACCAATTATCATTTATAATCTTCTCCTCTCTAGTAATATATTACCACAGAGAATAAATATTATTATATTAATTGTGCTTCTTTCGATAATTCCATATCAAATTCATATGCATGTTCATCAACAAATTCACCTAATATATCTACCAAGTGTATAGGTGATACTTCATACTTACATAAATTCATGACAATCTGCTTTACTTTATGTCTTTGAGTAGATACAAGCTCTATGTTATCCTTTTCTTCTTTTATCTTTGTTAGTCCTTTATAATCTTTTCTTTCTACTTCTACCCCATATGCATCAAACCCACAGTATTGACTCTTAGTTATCCTATAAAAATATCTTAATTCAATTTCCTCATTTTGTCTAACAACACTATACTCTTCTAAAATCCTCATAACAAAACACCCCTTAATTTTTTTCTTACCTAAATATTAACATAATAAAAAATAATATGTTGTCAAAGCATGTACCCTCTCATAATAATTTGATTTATTTTTATTGACAATAAACTATTTAAACCTTCTTTTTTAACATATATAATACTTAATATTATTTATATTTAGTATTTATTTTTGTCGAAACATAGATAACTTGTATTATAAAATATAATTATAGATTTTCATTATATATGAAAAAAAGAAGCAAAATGCTTCCTTTTTCCATCTCATAATCCCATAATATTATTTTACCATACCACAATTGAAAAACAATTTAGATATCGTTTACATCTTTATTATACCACATTTTTTCTCAACTTCAACAGTATTTCAAAAAATTATTTAAATCTGAATTTTTTTCTATTATATACAAATTTAATATATATAAGTATATAATAACCAAAAATATATTTACCATCATACACTTACATATATTATATAAAATTTTAATTATCTTCTGTTCCTGTTTGTTCTCTTTTGCCACTAATAAATTTAAAATCTTCAGCTACAACTTCTGTGATATATTTTTTATTTCCTTCATTATCTTCATAACTTCCTGTTCTTAATCTTCCGCTTATAGTTATATAGTTACCTTTTTTAACATACTTGCAAACTATCTCGGCTTTTTTCCCCCATACTCTAACTGGAATAAAATCCGCCTCTCTAGACCCATCTGATAACTTAAAATTTCTTTGAACCGCAATAGTAAACTTCGTATAAAGCTTATCTCCATTTTCTGTGTGTCTTAGTTCAGGGTCTCTAACAAGTCTTCCCATAAGTATTATTTTATTCATATTAAACCTCCTGAATATTTATTTTCTAAAGTTATATCCAAATTTACATATAATATTCAGAAGTAATTATATTTTATTCTAATCTTTTTTGTTATTCTTAACATGTGTTATAACACAATTGATCTCTACTCCAAAAATAAAAATTAATGAAACAAGAAATAACCATGTCATAAGTATAAATACTGCTCCCAAACTTCCATAGAATCTTGAAAAATTTCTAAAGTTATTGATATAGTATGAAAATCCTAATGAGGATGCGCCCCATCCTATAGTACTAAAGATTGCACCTGGTATAACTTCACCCCATGTCAATCTTTTAGCCGGTGCCAATCTATATATAGCTGCAAAAATAAATATCATAATTAAAAACATAAGTGCATATCTGAAAGCAACCCATATAAATACTATAATATTATAGAACGGAAATATTGTTTCCAAATACCTTCCTATAACTCCACCAAAAACTAATATAGCTAGTGCTAATAAAATAATTATAGCTAATGCTAATATTCCTAACATAGATATAATAGATCTCTTTATAAATGATCGTGTTTCTTTAAAATTATAAGCCTTATTTACGCCCTTTATGACTGCTCTAAAACCTGATGAGGCAGTCCATACAGATAATAAAATAGATGCTCCTAATAATCCTGTATATTGTTTATCAAATACTTCATATACTATTGACTTCGTTAATTCAACTATACTTTCTGGAAGAACTGCATGCAATGCATTTAAAACATCCTCTGAACCAAAACTACTAAACCCAACTAAGGTCACTAAAAATATCATAAACGGAAAAAATGATAAAACTAAATAATATGCTAACTGAGAAGCTAATGCAAATATGTCATCATTCTTAACCTTAACTATAAGATGTATTAGAAAATTTATTTGACTTCTTATAGCTGATTTCAAATTTCTCATTTAATCACCATTTTCTTAATGTATTCTCTCTTAATATTTATACTATCCATACAGTAATTATATATTTATATTAATCTAGATTAATGTATTAAAATTATATAATAAAATGGTTGCAATTAAAATAATTCAACTCTAAAGATTAAGCTATACTATGTTAATAGTATAGCTTAATCTTTAAATGTATTTATAAAAATTAGTTAATCTCTATAATTTATAGATTTTTTCTCTATTGTTAACAACATTCTTAGTTGCATTTCTTGTGTCATATACAGCCTTTGCCCTAGCAACTATACTTTCATAATCATAACAACTGTGATTAGTAGTTATTATAACTATATCACTTTCATCAATAACTTCTTTCCAATCAACTGAATTATAAGTTTTATTTTTATATTTAGATACAGGACAATATGGATCATTTACCATAAGATCTGCGCCATTTTTTTCAAGTAATTCAATTACTTTAAACGCTGGAGATTCTCTATAGTCATCTATATCATTCTTGTATGCTACACCTAATAATAAAACCTTAGCTCCATTTAATGCTTTTTTATTTTTATTTAATATCTTCATTACATTATCTAAAACAAATTCAGGCATAGAATCATTAATTTCTCCTGATGTTTCTATTAATCTTGTATGATAGTCATATTCTTTCGCTTTCCATTCTAAATAGAAAGGATCTAATGGAATACAATGACCACCTAATCCTGGACCTGGATAGAAAGGCATAAACCCATATGGCTTTGTTTTAGCTGCATCTATCACTTCCCATACATCTATTCCCATTCTGTTACATAAAATAGCCATTTCATTAGCTAAACCTATGTTTATATTTCTAAATGTATTTTCCAATATTTTTTCCATTTCTGCTACTGCTGGTGATGATACTGTGTGTATATCTCCTTCTAATATATTTCTATATAATGCTGCAGCAACTTCTGTACATTCTTCTGTACAGCCACCTACAACCTTTGGAGTATTTTTAGTATTATATTCTTTATTACCTGGATCAACTCTTTCTGGTGAAAATGCTAAGAAAAAGTCTTCACCACATTTTAAACCACTTTCTTCCAAAATAGGCTTAAGTACTTCTTCTGTTGTCCCTGGATATGTTGTACTTTCAAGGATTACAAGCATTCCCTTATGTAAATATTGTGCAACACTTTTAGTTGAAGATACAACATAAGATAAATCTGGCTGCTTATATAAATCAAGTGGAGTAGGTACGCATATACATATTGTATCTACATCTTTTACAAAACTAAAATCAGCCGTTGCTCTTAGGGTTCCATCTTTAACTAATTTCTTTAGTTCTTCATCAACTACATCCCCAATATAGTTTTGGCCTGCATTTACTGATTCAACTTTCTTCTCTTGTACATCAAAACCTATAGTTTCATATCCTGCATTTGCTTTTTCTACTGCTAGCGGTAATCCTACATATCCAAGTCCTACCACCCCAACCTTAGCAGTCTTATTATTTATTTTTTCTAACAATTGTTCTTTTAAAATTGACATTTTAAACCTCCTGCTATTAATGCTTTAACAATGCATACTGCATAGTTAATAACCGTTTTATTACTTTATAGGTAATTAATAATAATATAATTTTAATACATTTTGATTAATCATTAATTGATTTCACTTCATCATTATTCTTTATATACTCTTCACCACATGCTCTGCAAGTTGCTTTTTCATTGTTAAAAATCAATCTTTCTCCACACTTACACACATATCCTAATACTCTTGCCGGATTTCCAACCACTAGAGCATAGTCTTGAACATCTTTAGTAACAACAGCTCCTGCTCCAATTAATGCGTATTTACCAATATTGTGACCACATACTATTGTAACATTTGCTCCAATAGATGAACCTTTTCCAATTATAGTTTCTCTATATTCTGTTTTTCTTTCTATAAAGCTTCTTGGATTAACTACGTTAGTAAAAACACATGAAGGTCCTAAAAAAACATCGTCTTCACAAATAACCCCTGTATAAACAGATACATTATTTTGTATTTTTACACCTTTACCGATTCTAACACCAGGTGATATAACAACATTTTGACCAATATTACACTTCTCACCTATTTCAGAATTACTCATCACATGAGAAAAATGCCATATCTTAGTACCCTTGCCTATCTTAACATTATCATCTACATAACTAGACTCATGAACAAAATACTCTTTTTCCATAGATTATCACCTACACATTCTTAATACTATCTACAATATATTGTATCTGTTCTTCACTTAATTCTGGATAAACTGGTATGGCAAATGTTCTATGAGAAAGATACTCTGCTACTGGCATGTCACCTTCTTTATATCCTAAGTCTGTATATACTTTTTGTAAATGTAATGGTACTGGATAATAAACACCAGTTGCAATACCTTTTTCTTTTAACTTAGCTAGCATTTCTTCCCTATTATCTGATTGTAATACATATTGGTGATATACAGTATCATTTTCTTCTCTAACTATTGGTGTAATAACATTAGAATCAATCAATTCTTCATCATATATTTTAGCAATTTCTCTTCTTCTTAAATTCCATTTATCTAAATGAGGCAATTTAACTCTTAATATCGCAGCCTGAATAGCATCTAATCTTGAATTATATCCTATTAAATAATTATAATACTTTAATGGATTATAAACAGTATCATCACCTGATTTAGATGTAACTACTTCTTCAGTAATATTATTCAATAAATTATATGCCTTTTGACCTGTTTCTCCACTTCCATGCGTTCTTAATGCTATTGCTATCGTAGCTACATTATCATCAGATGTTACTATCATTCCACCATCTCCAGCGCATGAAAGATTTTTTGTTGGGAAGAATGAAAAACAAGCTACATCACTAAGTGTACCTATCATTTTTCCTTTATACTTGGCACCAACTGCTTGACATGCATCTTCTATAACTTTCAAGTTGTGCTTTTTAGCTATTATGTTGATCTTATCCATATCAGCACTTTGACCAAATATATGTACTGGAATAATAGCTTTTGTTCTTTCTGTAATTTTTTCTTCTATTTTATCAGGATCTATATTAAACGTATCTTTTTCTACATCAACAAAAACAGGAGTTGCGCCTACTGCTGAAATACATTCGGCTGAAGCAAAATAAGTAAATGTTGAAGTTATTACTTCATCACCTTCTCCTATACCTAATGCTTTTAACGCTATAACTAATGCATCTGTACCATTCCCTACTGATATAGCATGCTTAGTTCCAATATAGTTTGCGAATTCCTTTTCAAATTCCGTTACATTTTTACCCATTATATATGCTGCTGACGACAACACATCTATAGTAGCTTTATCTAATTCTTTAGAAATAGAATTATATTGAGCTCTTAAATCAATTAATGGAATATTCATTTTTATCGCTCCTTCGGATAACTTATTAGTTTATAATATAACAAATTACAAACCATAGTATTTTTATAACCTATGCTAAAATACTCTCTAAATATATTTAACTAAATATCAAAACTCAAATCTAACATGAATATTTTAACATACTTAATTAGATAAATAAACTTTTGTTTTTACATTAATATTTGTTTATTGGATACCATTCTCTAGGTATTAATGAGCTATATTTATCTGTAGCATATCTATCATCAATCAATAAAACTCTGCCTTTGTCATTTTCAGTTCTTATTACTCTTCCAGCTCCTTGCTGAATTTTGTTTATTCCCGGATAAATATATGCATAATCATATCCATCTTTTCCATAAAACTCTTTTATTATTTCATTTTCAACATCTACTTTAGGGTAACCCACACCTATAATAATAGCTCCTATTAATTGTTCACCAGGTAAATCTATTCCTTCTGAAAACATACCTCCCATGACACATAATACTATAAGATTCCTGTTTTCCTTAAACTTCTCCAAAAATTCTACCTTTTCATTTTCTGTCATGTTTGGACTTTGTACCTGCAACACAAAATTATTCATATTACATTTATAACATTCCTCTGCAAGCTGCTTCATATATTCATATGATGGGCAAAAAACAATATAATTTCCGATTTCTTCATTTATAAAAGTATGTATCTTATTAAAAACTTTAGGCAATGTTTGTTTTCTATATTTATATCTAATATTTATAGTTGAAAGATACGTTTTTAAATTTTCTTTTTTAAATGGTGAAGGCAGTTTTACTCTATAACTTTCATCATTTCCTCCAAGCATATTAACATAATAATTAATTGGTGATAATGTTGCCGAAAAAAAGATAACTGAAGAACATTTCTCTATACATTTCTCTATATTTTTTGCAGGGTTAACACAAAATAAACTTATATTAATTTCTTTTCCATATTTTTTTATTAATGTAACATAGTTATCATCATATAATTGCATAATATTAATGAAAGAATATATCTCAAAATATAGTTGTAGTATTTGTTCATACCCTTCAAACTTGTTTCCTCTTATTAATATATCTTCACTTTCCTTTAAATATATCCTTAGTAGGTTAGAAAGCTCTTTAGGAGATTCTTTTTCGTAAAACCATTCTATATTTCTATGTTCACATTCATTTCTTAACCCTATAAAATAACTATTTATTTTACCTAATATAGAGTTTAATTTGCTCAATTTCCCTTTAGTAATCTTTTTACAGTCCATTATTATCTGTTTTTCAATAGTTGCAGAATACATATTCCTAGATCTATCTATTAAATTATGTGCTTCATCTACTAAAACTATATTTCCATCACTCTCTAATAATCTCCCAAGTGATACTTTAGGATCAAAGATATAATTATAATCACATATAATTGCATCGCAATACATACTAATATCTAATGATAGTTCAAATGGACATACCTCAAATTCTTTCGCATATTCTTGTATTATTTCAATTGATATTTTCCTCTCATTTCTCAAAATTTCATATATAGGTTTTTTAACCTTACCATAGTATCCTTTAGCATACTTGCATACTTCTGGATTACAGTCAAACTTTTCATTACAGCATGATTTTTCTTTAGCTGTAATAGTAATGCTTCTAAAATTCAATCCATTATCACGCAGCCTCTCAATAGCTTCATTTGCAACTTCTCTATTTATAGTTCGTGATGTTAAATAGACTATTCTTTCACCTAAACCTTCTCCTAAAGCTTTAATAGCTGGAAAAATAGTAGATATTGTTTTTCCTATTCCTGTTGGTGCTTGTGCAAATACTATCTCTTGTTCTTTTATTGTATTATACACTATGTTAATTAGTCTTCTTTGACCATTTCTATATTCTTCAAATGGAAATTTAGTACTTTTAGCCGTTAAATTTCTTTCTTTTTTTTGAAGATATATATAATAAATAAATTCCCCATATTCCTTAACCAAATTTTCTGTAAATTTTTTTAGTTCATTCATATCAAATTTTCTCTCGAAGCTTTTTACTTCATTACTTTCGAGTTGAAAATAAGATAATCTTATATAAACATGGTTAATATCAGTTTCACATCCATATATGAAGCCATAAACTTTAGCCTGAGCCCAGTGTAGCTCATTTAAATCATCAATATATGAGTACTTTTTATATGTAGATTTAATCTCTTCTATTATTATCTTATCATCTTCTTTAATAATTCCATCTGCTCTACCTTCTATTGTCACACAAAAATTCTTTGATTCAAAATCATGAGATAAATATACTTCTTTTTGAAAGTTTTCATAAATTTTTTCATTATCACTTTGCAATTTTTGATGTGCCTTTATCCCCTCTACTGCTCGCGCTGTTCCTGAAAATCGATTATCTATATCTCCATCTTTCAAACAAAATTCCACTAAATTTCGCACTGATTCCTTTATGATAATTTTATCCATGCATTTACCTCACTTAAGTGCTTAAAAACATAACTATCTATATAAGTATTAATATTATCTCTTAAATATTTTAAAAAAATTATAATCATCAATATTAACAAAAAACACTTGCTTAATCAGTATCAATATCTGTACTAATCAAGCAAGTGTTACATATATATTTTTAATCTTCATGATATTCGCTGACTATTTTTTGGACTAATTTTTTTATAACACTAGCTTCTGCTATTAATGTTAAGACTAATAAGAATATTCTTATTCTTTCTTCATCTTTATCTTTTAAATTGAATTCCTTTACCATCGTTTCAAGCTTTTCTTCATTAGTTAGTGAAGAAATTAAATAATCATTCATACTATCTTTTTGGATTGAAACAAATACTTTATATGCTTCTTCCCAAGATAATATATCATCACTTCTATCATTTATTTCGTTAAATGCCAATCTAAAGACTTTCTTTATTTCTTCTGTTGTTAATATAGGTCTCATATAACTAAGTAAAACTAATTGTACCAGGTGCATCTTAGTGTATCCTCTTTTTTTGCCATCCTCTGGCTTAGTTATTACCTCACTCTTGGTGTAATTTTGAACTATATTGTTAGTAAACTTCTCATTTACAAACTTATCATTTAAATAGTCTATAACTTGAGATAGAAACAAATCATATTTTGGTAGATCATCATATGAAATGGAGCTACTTTTGGACATTTCTTCTACTAATTCTTTTATATAGTCTGAATCAAATTTTTTATCCATACTATGTTACCTATACCTTTCTCATTCTTTTATCTATATTATATAGTATTTATCAACTTGTTACAAGTTTATTCTAACATCTTAATATTATTTATATTCTATTATTATCTATTCACAATAACAATTGCATGAATATGTATATCTGATAATAACGCACTATTCCTATTATACTCTAATAATTGTAAATTAAAAATATATTTAACTAGAAAAATCGTATTTTATATACGATTAATATCATTATAACATTATTTTGTTTAATTATGTAAATTCTTTTAATTCTTTAATTTAAATTTTTTATTTTGCTATAATATACTATAATATGCTATATATTTAATATAAAAGGTATTTTTAATAAAAAATTTTAAATTTCACATAATTTCTTGCAACTAAATCACCAAACTATCTTGACTTTTCTAAAAAATGGTAGTATATTTTAAACATAGTGGTTATTAAAGTTGAAATTTGTAATTTTTTATAAAGAAATCGAAATATTTATTGACTTTATATTACATACTTGGTAATATAACAGAGTAGAATGTCGAATTGTGTAATTAGGAGGAATTTTTTATGAAATCAACAGGTGTAGTTAGAAGAGTAGACGAATTAGGAAGAATAGTTATTCCTATAGAATTAAGAAGAACTTTAGATATTGCTGAGAAAGATGCATTAGAAATTTATGTTGACGGAGAACAAATCATATTAAAGAAATATGAACCAGCATGTATCTTCTGTGGAGATGCAAGAGATGTTATAAACTATAAAGGCAAAAATATCTGTGTTAAATGCTTAGAAGAAATCAAACAAGGTAGATAATACATATAGTTTAATATAAAAAAAGCAGTAAGATTTTACTGCTTTTTTGATTTCTGTATTATAATTATATTTTATAAATCAGTTGAGAATTTATATATCTCATTTTTAGGTAAATTTCTATCCTTAGCCACCATTTTAATTGCTTCTTTCTTACTGATTCCATTATTTATATAGGACAATATATGTTCTTCTATACTTAAATCAATCCAAATAGATTTTTTCTCTTCTTCTATGTCTTCAATTCTTTTCCCTTCTATTACAAGAACAAATTCCCCTCTTGGTTTATTAACTTGAAAATAATTTACTGATTCACTAATAGATCCTCTATAAATCTCCTCATATAATTTTGTTAATTCCCGGCAAACAGCTATTTTTCTATCGCCTAAATTACTCAGCAAAAAGCTTAATGTATCTAATAATCTATGTGGAGCTTCATATAATATAATTGTTTCTTGACAGTTTATTATATCTTGTATTATTGGTTTACGTTCTTTATTTTCTCTTGGTAGAAATCCTCTAAACAAGAATTTTGTCGTGTCCAATCCAGAATATACCAAAGCAGTAGTAAATGCTGTTGCTCCAGGTAATACTTCAAACTTAACCCCTTGCTCTATACAACATTTAACAATAACACTCCCCGGATCTGATATACCTGGCATACCAGCATCAGATACCAATGCAATTTTTTTGCCTTCATTAATCAAATTAATAATATCTTCACTTTTATTTTTCTCATTATATTTATGATAACTAATTAATGTCTTTTTTATTTCAAAATGATTTAATAATTTTAATGTTTGCCTTGTATCTTCTGCTGCAATCAAGTCTACATCATTTAATACTTCCAAAGCCCTCAATGTAATATCTTTGAGATTTCCAATTGGAGTTGGAACTATATATAATATACCTTTATCCATTCTTAAATCCTCCCATATATTTTATCTATCTCACTAGTATATTTCCCATTTTCATCATATACATATAATGGTTCATCCCATTTTAAATACGCACCACCATCACGTTGGCCTTCTACTAAAACTATATTAGGTGCTTTGCCTACTTTCGGATGTACCATTTTAACTCTTTTAGGCTCAATTTTATATTTCCTCATAAGACCAAATATATCAGCTAACCTTTCTGGTCTATGAACAATAAAAAGCCTTCCATTGTCTTTTAGTAAAGTTCTCGATGCAACTATAACATCCTCTAGATTACATAATATTTCATGCCTTGCAATAGCAAGCTTATCTAATGGATTCAAAATTCCTGAATTGTTTAGCTTATAAGGAGGATTTACTGTAACTACATCAAATCTTTCCAAACTTTTTAGATACTTTATATCTTTTAAATCATGATTTATGAAATGTAACTTTTCCTCCAAGTTATTCATATGAACACTTCTTTCAGCCATTTCAACCATATCTTCTTGTATTTCTAAACCGAAAACTTCTTTGGGTGAATACTTCCCATATATAAGAAATGGAACTATTCCTGTCCCTGTACATAAATCTATAACTCTAAAACTTCGTTTAACATTTGCAAAATGTGATAATAATACTGCATCTATTCCAAATTTAAATCCTTCTCTTTTTTGGATTAAATTTAAACCATTCAACTGTAAATCATCAATTAGTTCATCTTCTCTTATATAGCTAGATTGGTTATTATCCATGATTTATCTTCCTTTTCCTAATATACTTATTGTCAAAATATCTTTTAACCACATTATAGTATTACATTATAAAATATAAAAGTAAATAATTTTATATTTTATAATTAAAATCCCTCAAATATATGTAATATATTTGAGGGATTTATAATAATCTATAATTATGTTCTAAATAAACTATTAAAGTACTCTTCTTCCAGCATAGAATTTATATACTGGAGAAACTTTAACAACATCTCCTGTTTGTGGAGCATGTATCATATTTCCATTTCCAACATATATTCCAACATGTCCTGCATGCGTAAATATTAGGTCTCCCGGTTGAAGCTGGCTCTGGCTAACTGGTGTACCAACATTTATTTGTGAATATGTTGTTCTACTTATGTCTACACCTGCTGCATGTTTGTATACATATTGAGTAAATCCTGAGCAGTCAAATGTATTAGCTCCTGTAGCACCATATACATATGGCTTTCCTAGATGACTATATGCTTCATTTAAAATTGCTTGAGCATTTCCTGCTGAAGGTACACTAACTGAAGTTGTATTTCCTCTACTTGGAGTTTTAGCAGCTGAAGCTGCTCTTGCAGCTGCTGCTTCTGCAGCCTTTTTATCTGAAACCATTTTTTTAGCTTTTTCTATTTTATCATTTATTTCTGAAACAACAGTTGGACTCTTAATTTGATTATCTCTAATATTTCTTAATTGAGATATAGCACCTTCAAGTGCTGACACACTACTGCTTGAATCATCAATAGTAGCAAATTGTCCTGAAACTACTTCTCTCTCTATCTTAGATAGATATTCTGCATCAAATTTAGATTTTTCTGTCTTAGCTTGTGAAACTAATGATTCTTGTTCTTTTTTCTTCCCATCCAGCTCATCTAATGATGCTTGAACTTCTTGAGTGAGTTTATCAATTTCAGTTTTCTTTTCTTCTAAAGATTTCATTTTTTCACTCAATTCATCTTTTTTATCTATTATTTCTTCAATAGATTCCTTATCTTTATTAATAATTTTTCCTACTGCTCCAATTCTTGAGAAGAAATCACTTGTTGACTCCGCCTCAAACATAAAACTTAAATAACTAAACTCTAAATTACCTGATGTATATAAAGCCTTAACTCTTTGTCCTAATGCCTTATCCAAAGTATCTATTTCTTTTTCTGTTTGTTCAATATCCTTTGTTGTATTATCAATTGAATTGTTGATATTTGTTATTTCCTTTTTATTCTTATCAACAGTTAATTGTAACGGCTCTATTTTGGCATCTAAGTCGTAGATTTTATCTTCTATTTGTGAAATTTTATTTTCAATTTCCGCATATTTTTGTCTGGTATCACTTAGTTCTTGGTCACTAGGTGTTGCAATCGCAGGTATTGATCCACCCACAACGATTACTGTTGCTAAAAGAATAGCAAGCACTCTCTTTCTCATGAATAATCGGTCCCCCTGAACCTTCCCTCCTTTTATTTGCATGCGTTAGTAATATAATTATATCACCTAAATCCAATATGGACAATGGTGGTATATGGTTATATATCTAATATTTTTATAATTATATGTAAAATATCTGATTAATAGAGAAATTTATCTAATAAATTCTCACATATACTTAGATTCTACCTCTTTCCTAAAATTCCTCTAAATATATTTATTAATATATTTATTTTAGAAATTTACTATACTTGTCTTGACATTTAAAATATTAATATTATATAATTGTTTATAGTTCCGGGGTGTGGCGCAGATGGGAGCGCGCGTGGTTTGGGACCATGAGGTCGCAGGTTCGATCCCTGTCACCCCGACCACATTTTATAAAAAACTTAAGGATTATTCCTTAAGTTTTTTTATTATATATAGAAATGAGGAATATAATGTTTAAAGATATTAAAGCCGTTATTTTTGATTTAGACGGAACTCTAGTTGATTCAATGTGGGTATGGTCTAGGATAGATGATGAGTACTTAAAATCACATGGTTATACAACTCCTGAAAATCTAAATGCTGAAATAAATCATTTAAGTTTTACTCAAACTGCTCATTATTTTAAAGAACGATTTGAAATAAGTGATTCTATAGAAACTATACTAGAAACATGGAACACCATGGCTCTAAATCACTATAAAAAAAATGTGAAGCTAAAACCTGGAGTAAAAGAATTCCTAGACAAATTGAAATCTAATAATATATCAATTTCATTAGCAACTAGCAATTCTCAAAAATTATTACAAGCTTGTTTAAAGAGTAACGGAATCTATGAATATTTTGATGCCATAACAACAACAGATGAAGTCACTCGTGGAAAAAACTTCCCAGATGTTTACTTGTTAGCTGCTAAAAAAATGAATGTGTCAGCTAATAATTGTGCAGTATTTGAAGATATTCTTCCTGCAATAAAAGGCGCTAAATCTGCTAATATGAAAGTTTTCGCTGTAAAAGATGATGCTTGTGTCAATACTAAAGAAGATTTACTTGAGCATGCTGATATGTATATCGATTCATTTACTGAAATATTAGATTTATTTTAAATACAAATAAAAAAAGACTGATGAGTTTTAATATTATTGCCATATCCAAACTCTCAGTTCTTTTTTTATTTATTAAATATTTATTTTCTTTCTACACCATATTTATTTTCTAATTCTGATAAAATTTCACCGTATTTTTTATGTTGTCTTTCTTGTAATAATTGATTTATAACTGAATCTTTAACTTCATCAAAACTCTTTGCAGAAGCTTCATTCTTCTCTTCAACTAATACTAAATGATATCCAAATTGAGTCTTAACCGGATTAGTTACTACCCCTATTTCTGATTCGAATGCTGCTTTTTCAAATTCAGGAACCATCATTCCTTTTGAGAATGCTCCTAAATTTCCGCCTTGTTCTTTTGAAGGACATGTAGAATACTTTTTAGCTGCTTCTTCAAATGTTAATGATCCATTTGTGATTTCTTCTTTGATTTTAGAAGCTTCTTCTTCCGTAGTAACTAGTATATGTTTAGCTGATACAGTTGCTGGTTCAGAAAATGCATCCTTATTTTCTTCATAATATTTGTTAGCTTCTTCATCTGTTATAGTTATATCTGCTAAGACCTTATTTATAGCCATAGACGTTAATACCTCTTTTGCTATAGCTTCCATTTGCATTTTATATTCTTCTGTTTGATCTAATGCAATTTCTTTTCCGAATTTATTCATTAATTCAAATGATATTAATTGTTCTAATAATTGTTTTTTTCCTTGTTCACTTTGAAACATTGCTCTTCTGTCTTCTGGATATCTGTTTATTACAGCATTTAAGTCCTTTTCTGTTATTTCATAACCTGCAGCAACTGCTAACACTTTATTTTCCATGTGAATTCTCCTTTAAAATAAAATTTATATACCTTTTCATTTTAACAGTATATACATATACTAACAAGAATATAATAAATTTATTGCCTTTTTTTGATCAAAAATATGTTTTTGTATATACATTCTCCAAAGTGTTATAATAACCATGGGTGATATTTTATGTCTGAAATACTAAAAAACGATTGGAAAAACTATTTAAATACTGAATTTGAAAAAGACTATTATTTAAAATTAAGAGAATTTTTAAAAAACGAATATAATTCCAAAGTAATTTATCCTAATATGTATGATTTATTTAATGCCTTACATTTTACAAGTTATGAGGATACAAAGGTTGTCATATTAGGCCAAGATCCATATCACGGGCCTAAACAAGCACACGGATTAAGTTTTTCTGTTAACCCTGGAGTTAAGACACCACCATCTTTAGTTAATATTTATAAAGAACTACATGATGATTTAGGTTGTTATATTCCTAATAATGGCTACTTAAAGAAATGGGCTGATCAAGGAGTATTATTATTAAATACAGTATTAAGCGTAAGAGCTGGTGAAGCCAATTCTCATAGAAATAAAGGATGGGAACAATTCACTAATAGAGTTATAGAAGTTCTAAACCAAAAAGAAACTCCTATAGTATTTATATTATGGGGTAATAATGCTATATCAAAAACTAGTTTAATAACAAATCCAAAGCATTTTATAATTAAATCAGTACATCCTAGTCCTTTGTCTGCATCAAGAGGATTCTTTGGTAGTAAACCTTTTTCTAAAGCAAATGAGTTTTTGATATCAACAAATCAAAAACCTATTGATTGGCAAATAGAAAATATTTAATATTATTAATAATGGAGGAAATTCAATGAATTATACATTTACTTTCAAAGATAAAGAATATGTATTATCAAAAGAAAACTGTGAAGGAATTTTTTTTAATGATGATGAAATAGAAAATTTTAATTTAGAATTAATATTAGATATATTAATTAACTCTGACGAAGTTGATTTTTCAAAAGAATATTATACTGGACAATGTACCTGTAAGAAGCAAGAGCCATTAAACAAAGCTTATTGCTATTTAGAATATCATTTCTATATTTATACAAAAGATGATAAATACATTATTAGCACTATTTCTAGTGATTATGAAAACACTTCCTTCAATAAATTATTTAGCACAGGAAAAATTGATAATAGTTATATTGTCAGCATTGCTGTATGTCCTGAATGTGGGACTTATTCTATTGAAGTTAATCAATGTGAAGTATAAAAAACAAATTTATGTACATAACAATAATAAGTATTTAATTAAATCAAGTAATAGAATGCATTAAACCTAATAAATGCATTCTATTTTTATAAACTATTTTCAAATATAAAAAAGCACTAACATACGTTAGTGCTTTTGGTGGCTCGAACTGGAATCGAACCAGTGACACGAGGATTTTCAGTCCTCTGCTCTACCGACTGAGCTA
>ENA-OWPM01000552-OWPM01000552.1-human-gut-metagenome-genome-assembly--contig:-NODE-552-length-42511-cov-8.450125_pt1 | contig 42511 bp, 30 predicted proteins | sample MGYA00248267_ERZ651852 | MGnify/ENA primary metagenome ERZ651852 (study PRJEB26924, sample SAMEA4378228) | human gut metagenome | biome: human gut; feature: human-associated habitat; material: faeces...
AACTTGGTTCTTCGTCACTTTCGGGGCAATCTATTTGCCTGCATCTCTTTATTTATCGGCAATTCAAACATATGAAGGTATGTATAATTCCCTATTTTCAAAATAAGTCCGAACTCCTTTATTTCTCGGATTTTGACAATGAAATACTGCCCCGAAAGTGGCGAAGAACCCGAAAACTTTTATTAATAAGAAATTTCGTTCACATAGGCACGTTGGCCTTCCATATAGCTCACCCCAATCAAGTGCCCATCAAGGAAGAGAGCGATCTCCTCTATAACACATACCCTAAATCGTTCGTTATATGACGTAGACTATCAAAGGTTTCCACCGGGCTCGCAATCAAACAAACTTCTCCCTCTTTTGCAAGTTCAGAAGCCCGATCAGCATCCAGATGGTACTGGCGACCAGGAGGAAGATGCGACTTTTGATGATGATGCTTTCCCAGATGACCGGCAGGGAATTGCGGGGGATGGAGAAAGGATTGAGGAGGATATTCCAAAAAGAACGCTCAATAAGAGGCGTATTGCTGAAGATCAACAGGGCGATGCCGATGATAATCATCAAAACGGCAGTTCCGTTACCACTGCGGGTAATGGTGGAAAACATGAAGGCGAGGTTCCCGAAAAAAAGGATCGGGAACATCAGCTGAGCCGACATCTCAAGAAGGTTGACAGGATAAAGCAAGAGCGTAGCCAACCAGGAAAAGACGATCAGGATCACGAAGATCGCCACGTAGATCATCAGTAGACGGACACCCCATACCTTATATTTATAGTCGGGGATGCCGAAAAGGATTTCCAGTATCCGGCTATCCTCATCGTTCTGGATACCAAAAACAGCAGGATAGAACACCAACAGGACACAGGGGAACATCAGGAGGTTGTAGACCACCCCTTCATTGACCTCCGATCGGCTCCAAGCAATCTGGAACATGAAATAGGCAAAGAACAGAAATGCCGCCAGGAGAAACCATATGAATTTCCCGGCAAAGATAATCTTCAGGTTATATTTTACCAAGCGAGGCAAGAGATATATGAATTGTTTCAGTGTCATAATTATTTATGGTTTGAGATTTATGATTTACCATCGACGCATAAATCATAAATTTTTAAAGTTCTTTCAACAAGCAAAGATAAGCATCTTCCAAGTTCGGTTCCACTTGTACCGCTCCATCATACGGAGAGGTGGTCGAGAGGTAACGGACCCGGATACGGTCGTCTTTTTGGATATGGTTGACGATCCGGGACTTATCCAATGCCTGTTCAAATTCTGTCTTACCTATATCGAACTGCCAGACCTTTCCGGCCGCCATGCCGACCATATCAACCGGATCGCCAAAATACTTTAGGCTGCCTTTGTTGATCACGACCACCTGGCTACATGAACTGGATATGTCTTCGATGATATGAGTAGAGAAGATCACGATACGATCCTTGCTCAACTCCACCAACAGGTTTCGGAAACGGATGCGTTCGCGCGGGTCGAGTCCGGCAGTAGGTTCGTCTACCACTAAAATACGTGGCAGGTGCAACAGAATCAGAGCGATACCGATACGTTGTTTCATACCGCCGGAGAAAGAACCGATTTTCTCATCTTTACGGTCGAACATATGGACGGCGCGGAGGACATACTCCAACCGCTCACGGCGCAGCTCGGGATTGACGAGGCCCTTCAAGATCGCCTGATAATCGAGAAATTCCCAAGATGACATATTCTCGTATGTCCCGAACTCCTGTGGCAGGAAACCGATCAGGCTCTGCAGTTCCTCCCGGTAGACACGCGTATCCAGTCCGTTGATCCAGATACTGCCGTAGCTCTGTTCCAAAATGCCGCAGATGATACGCATCAGGGTGGACTTACCTGCTCCGTTCGGTCCCAAGAGGCCGAACATACCTGTACGGATCTCGAACGATACGCCTCGGAGTGCCTTGAACGGCTGCCGACGTTTCCCGATCAGCGGAATACTTTTCACCATACGGAACCACGAACGACGCAGCCCGGCGAAACGTCCTTTTACACGCTCGATATTGATTTCCTTCTCGTACAGATAGCCAGAAGTCACATAGATTGCTATGCAGAACGCCCACAACACCCCGATCGTCCCCACCAAGTTCGGATTATCCAATTTGTGGAACAGACCAAAAAGGATCAGTGGAGGAAGGCCCCAAAAGATGATCCGGTTAACGTATTTCACCGTCCGGCTTCCTGCAAACCGTCCATAGAGATATTCACGTACCTTGCGCCACAGGTAAAGCGTTGCGGCGTAGACTGCGAAAGAGAGAAGAAATATCCACAACCTGTTCCCGACAAAGAACCAGGTGAACCAGACGCCGAAACCTAACAGGACGAACTGCCAGCCCAGTTCCATAAAGAATCCTCTTTCTCGCGTCTGAAGCGGGATCGCAGAAGCACCAGTGGTATCCGCATAATCAGAGGAGGTATCAGGACTGATCTTTTGCGATCCCATGTCAGGCACGGGAACGGGACAGTCATCCGGCAATCCGGCAGGTATAAGGTAGTTTTTCTCCAAACCTAACCGTCGACGGATCAGCAGGCCACTCTTCCACTGGCGGCTGACACGTCCCGGCCAGTCGTATATCTTCACCAGGTTGCGGACGGATATATGGATGTCCGTCTCCGGATCGATCACCTTCGAACGGGCACGGCGGAGACTTGTCTGCATAAAATAGGTCACTCCCGGAATACCGGCCAACAACAACACCCCATAGACGGACTGCCACAGGAGGCCACCACCATAAAACCAGATACAGCCGGCTCCTGCCATAAAGAGCAAACCGTGCAGAACCCATACTTTCGCGGACAGCTCCTTGTACCATTGTAGCGTGTTTTCCAGTCCCATACAAACGGTAGGGATCAGGATCAGCGTCAACAATGCAGAGAAGGAAAGACCGCCGATCACAGTAATGGCAAACGGTGCACCGATCGCTCCGGCATACTCAGAGTTACCCATCGCCATCGGCAACATGGCTACGATCGTCGTGATGGAAGTAATTAGGATCGGGCGAATACGTGACAGCCCAGCCGTCATCAACGCCCTGTTGCGGCGATAACCTCGCCGGCGGAGAATGTTGGCATAATCGATCAGGATAATACCGTTGTTCACCACTACTCCCAGCAGGATCAGAAACCCGATCATCACGTTCGCATTGTTCAGCAGGCTGTTGCCCGTCAGCAACAACGCCAGCAGCGAACCGATCGCAGCCAGCGGGATGGAGAACAGCAGGACGAACGGCGTCACAAAGGACTCGAACACCGAAGCCAGGATCATAAAGATCAGGATAAAGGCAGCCAACAGCAGAAACTTGAAGTCGGCAAACATATCTTCCTCGTGAAACACTTCGACCGCCACGCCCGAAGGCAGGTTATAGCCCGACACCAACTGGTCGATATCCGACCGGTAGCCTTCGAGGAGGTCTCTCGACTCTTCAACGTCGCGCGAGAAAGAATAGAACAACTCAATCTGCTTGTCCTGGTTCACACGGGTGACACGGGCACGCCCGCGGCCATAATTGACGGAGGCGATATCTTCCAGCCTGTGCAGGCTGCCGGAAGCGCTTGGTATATGCACTTCGCGCAGGTCGTCCACCGTCTTGTCCCGATTCTTGCCAGCCTCTTCCTCCTCTACCGTCCGGTTACGGATGATGATATCGTAGGTATCCTCCCCCACCTTGAAAGAAGTCCCGGACGAAATCTCCGGGTTCAGAGATGTGAGGCCGGAAGCTATGTTCTGGCGAGAGATATCGTAGGAGGTCAGCAGGATCGGGTCGAAACCGAGACGAATCTCCGGCTGCGGGCGACTGTAGGAGACACGGGTATTGCGGATGAACTCCTGTTCGTCGAGGTAATAGCGAAAATCCTCCGCCACCCGCTGCATAAGGTCAAAATCAGAGCCTTTGATCACAATGCGTTCGCGGTTCTCACCGATACCCAAAAGACGCATGAAGCTCCCCATGCCACCCATCATATCCCCGGAGCCGCCTCCCCCTCTGCCTCCACCGCTTCCGGCTTCAGAAAGTGATATTTCGGCGCCGTTGATGGTACGGAGGCGAGTTTGCACATCGGATTTAATGTCAGTGATGCTGCGCTTCCCGATCTGGCGGTAATCTTCTTTGAGAACAAGTGTCAGCTCGGCGTCCGTTTCCCGGATACGGCTGATCAGATCTTGTTTCTCCGGAAACCCGGCAAGGCGTTCCTCGATGACACGAACGACCTGGTCGGCATTCTCCAGCGTGCTGCCGGTCGGCATCGTCACATAGATGCTGAAACGGTCGCTCTCCACCTCTTTTCGGTCCTGGATATTCAGGGAGACAGAAAGGATCAAGCAAAGGAACAGCAGGATGACGGCCCCAAAGACCGTCACACCGGAATTCCTCATGCAGGTCTTCAACAACACCAGATAGATTTGTACCGGCCGCTGCGTGACAGATACTTTTTCATAAAAGACCGTGCCCCTATCCGGCTTCCTCAGTACCGTATAGGTAGCCATCGGAATGAAAAGGAGGGCGACAGCGAGAGAGATCAGGAGAGTCGAGATGATGGAAACGCCGATATGGTGTCCCATCAGCTTGATCAAAAAATTATCGGAAAAGACGAATGGAAGGAAGACCGTAACCGTTGTTAGGGTAGCGGCAAGGATGGAGCGCCAGACCTCGCGCGTACCTTGCGTCACGGAACGTTCGGGTGTATTGCCGGTAGATGAGATGCGGTAGATGTTCTCCAAGACTACCACACTGTTGTCCAGCAGCATACCAATCGCCAGCGCCATACCAACCAACGTAAGGCTATTGATCGTAATCCCTGCCCCGTAGAAGAAATTGAATGCCGTATAAACGGAAATCGGGATGGACAGAGCGATGAAGAACACCAACCGTAGGTTCTTCAGGAAAAGCCAGAGAATGACGACGGCAAGTAGACCACCCACGATCGCAAGGCGGATGATTTGGTCAATGTTATCCTCCATCGTCTCCGCTTGGTTATTCTCTACGACGATCGAGAGGTCGAGCGGGGCAAGCTGCTCGTTCAGACGGTCAATCACTCCGACCGTACGGTGAGAAAGCTGGATCAAGTTGGCCTGCGAGTCAGCAAGCAGGGAAACGGAAACGGCATCTTTGCCATTGACCCGACTGTAGCTTGTCTCCTCTTTCATGTCGAAGAAAACGGTGGCAACGTCTTTCAGCAACACGGGGCCAGAGGCAACGACGATGTTTTCGAGGTCGGAAACTTCGGTATAAGGAGAATTGACATGGACAAAGTATTTCCCGTCCGGCTCACTGGCATAGCCGACAAACGCCTTCTCTTGCGTATTCTGTGTTAAGAGGCTGCTAATAGCGGAAGGAGTCAAATTGAGGGCTTTGCAGGCATCAGGATCGAGTTGCACCTCTATGGCCTTCTCGCGACCACCATAGATATTGACGGAAGCGATGCCGTCAATGTTTTCCAGGTCGGGCCTTATCTCTTTCTCCACTAAGTTACGAACCCGGTCCGTACCACCCGATCCACGCACCTGGAGCGACATGAAGCCACCGGCAAGCATCGAAACATCGATCTTTTGTACCTGTACTGTAAAGCCTTCGGGAAGAGAAGAGGCGATTTCGTTAATCTTCTCCTGCAACTTCAGGGCAGTAATTTTGAAGTTGATATTTGACTTGAAGTCAATCTTGATGGAAGACTGGCGGCTATCGATCAGGGATTCGATTTGCTCTACTCCACCTATGGTCCCAATAGCCCCTTCGATAGGGATCACGACTTCCGACTCGACATACGACGGATCCATATCCTGTGCCGAGGTGACCTGTACAAACAGCATCGGAAGCTCCGCATTAGGCAACAGTTCTACCGGCAACTGCTTGTACGACACGTAGCCTAATCCTGTCAAGGCTATGAACAGCATACAGATCGCAATCTTCCTATGTAGTAAAAAATTCATTTTCCCCTTTTCATTTTTTCAAATACATAATATACACACGGGATTACCATCAGACTCATGACGGTCGAAGTCACCAACCCACCGATCACTGCGATCGCCATAGGTGAACGAAGTGAAGCACCTTCGCCGAAGCCGAACGTCATCGGCAGGAGAGCTAGGATCGTCGTGAGCGTCGTCATTAGGATCGGGCGGATACGTTGCTGGCCGGATTCCACGATGGCATCCGTCAGCTCCATGCCGGATTGTTTCAACTGGTTGATACGGTCGACTAGGATAATCGAGTTGTTCACAGCAATACCGACCAGCATCACGATGCCGATCACTCCCATCATATTGATCGTCGTCCCCGTCAGAAAGAACAGTAGAATCGCCCCTACCACCGCCAACGGGATCGTCAGCAAGATCGTGAAGGGATGCAACAGCGACTCAAACTGCGAAGCGAGTACCATATAGACCAGGATCACCGAAAGGGCCAAAGCAAACATCAGGCTGTTCATGGACTCCTGGCGCTTCTCTTCCTCGCCGGTAACGGTAATCAAATAGTTGGCAGGCAAGTCAATATCTTTCACAGCAAAGCGTATTTCGTCCGCCACCTTGTCAAGCGAATAGCCAACATCGAGATTGGCCGTTACCTTGCTGATGCGGTTCTGTCCACGACGGAAGATTTCTTTCGGAGCCTGCGAACAGGTGATCGTTGCGATCTCCTGCAAGCGGAATTCTTTCTCACCGTTTCGTATGACCAGTCCACCGAGGTCGTGCAAGGTGATATCGGGAACCTTGATCAGGATATCCCGCATCTCTCCCCGGTACTCCATCTTGCCGGATTCGAGGCCGCCGAGCTGCTGCTTCAACTGTTCGATAACGGTCGAGACGCTGACATTATGAATGCCGGCAACCGTGCGGTCGACGGAAATCGTTACCTCCGGGGCACCGTCTTCAACGGACGACTGGACATTGTAAAGTCCCGGCAGACCAGTGATCCGTCCTTTTACTTCTTCCGTGATAGACGCTATTTCGTCCAGTTCCTCTCCTTTTACCTCGACCACGATGGGGGCTCCTTCGCTTCCCAAAAGGGAGCTGAGGGAGTTCTCTTCCTGCTTCAGGGTGACCTCTAACCCTTCGGTATCTTCGGTAGCCTGTACAAACTGCGCCATCACCTCTTCGAGCGGAACGGGGCAGGAAGGCGAAAGGATCACTTTCATGACAGCCGTATTCTCCCCTTCGAATATATCATTCTCCGAACCGCTACCCGATCCGACATGGCTGTAGATCGTACACAGGGAGTCTTGCGAGATGGTGTGCATCAAATCCTCCAGGTTACCGACAGCCGAAGCGGTACGCTCCAACGGAGTCCCTTCCGGCAACTTGATAACGGCAGAGAACGCCTTGCTCCCGGCTCTCGGCATAAACTCCGTACCGATAAAGGGAACCAACAACCCCGCTATCACCAGCAACATCAAAGCGCAGCCGATCACCACCCAACGGCGGCGGAGCAGCGTGCGCAACAAGGGGCTGTAACCGGTAATCCGGATGCCGTTTCCCCCCCGTGTACCACCACCAGCACCACGATCCTGCCGTCCGGTAATCCGGTCATACAACATCGGGATCACCAAGATCGCCACAAACAACGACGATACCAACGAGAACGTCACCGTCCAGGCCTGATCTTTAAACAGTTCTCCAGAAGCGCCATGCAGATAGACAATCGGCAGAAAGACGACGATCGTCGTCAACGTCGAGGCAATGACCGCACCGGCCACTTCGGAGGTTCCCGCTATGGCAGCTTCACGTATCGTCATCCCTTTCTCCTGATTACGGAAAATACTTTCGATCACTACGATCGCATTATCCACCAACATACCGGCTCCGAGCGCCAATCCACCAAGCGTCATGATATTGAGGGTAAGATGATTAAAGAACATCAAGTTGAAAGTTGCGACAATGGAAATCGGGATAGCCAAGCTGACAATCAACGTTGTCCCCAAACGGCGAAGGAAGACGAACAAGATCACCACCGCAAGGATAATCCCTAAGACGGCGCTGCTCTTCACCTCTCCTATTGCATTCTTGATAAAGGTACCCTGATTCGTGATCACCTGAAAACGATAGCCGGGCAACGCCTGCTCAATAACCGCCAACCGGCGGATCACACCATCGACAACCTTCACCGTATTGAAACGCATTTCCTTGTAAACAGACAATCCGATACTGCGCTTGCCATTGATGCGGACAATATTTTCCGGACGATCATTCTCGAAGCTGACAGTAGCGACTTCACGTAGGAATATCGGAGCTTTGTCCATAGACGATGTGGAAACCGCACCGGAAGTCCCCGAAGCCGTAGTCTCGGCCGCAACCGGCTTATAACCGACAATCAGATTCTCAAAATCACTCTCCGTCGCAAACAAGCTCGAACTCTTGACCAAGTATTGCAGTCCCAACTCGCTGACACGACCGCCGGAAACGCTTTGGTTATTCGCCTCTATCTTGGAAGACAAATCATTTATCGTCAATTTAAAGGCATCCAGCTTATAAGGGTCCGTACGGATCATTAGCGTACTAACCTCATCGCCCGACAACGTAACATCCGCAACCCCTTCCAGACTGATCAACTCGTTACGAATATAGCTCTCCGCCACCTTCCGAAGCTCCGCCATATCGGTAATACTACGGTGCGAAAGTCCAATCAGAACGACAGGAGACTGATTCGGATCATGCTGCGTGATCTTGAGTTCGGTGATATCTTTATTTTGGGCAAAAGGGTTCATAGCTTTCTGCAAGTCAAGAAAGGCCTCATCCATATCTTTCTTCCAAGTGTACTCGACCGTAATGCGGGCGGAACCGGCACGAATCACGGATGAAACCTGTATCACGTCACTCTGCCGAATCGCCATCGACTCCATGTTCTTGACAAACTGCTTCTCAATCTCCTCCGGCGGACGTTCGCCTGCCTTCAACTCGATAAAAAGACGGGGATTATTCAGGTCGGGCAACAGGTCAACCGCCAACTGGTCATAGGAAATCTTGCCCAACAGCAGGATCGCCAATACCAACATACAAATTGTGACCGGATTGCTTACCGCAAATTTGATAATACTTTTCATTTCTGAACTTTTACCTTTGCATTCTCTTTTAATGTCTCGAAACCTTTCACCACCAAGTTATCGTTCTCTTTCAGCCCTTCCAGAATCTGGATGTTTTTGTCGTCTTCCAGCCCGGTCTTGAGTTCGCGAAGCAGGGCCGTGTTCTTCTCGACGATATAAACGTATTTGACACGGCGGTTGGACTGAATCACATCTTTCGGTATGATGATAGTACTGTCCGCCTTATTCACCACAATATCAGCTTTGACAAACATGCCGGGACGGAGTTTCAAACCGTCATTCTGTATCAGTATCTTCCCTTTGAAAGTACGGGTTTCGGAACTAATGGCAGGCGACAATTCGCTAATCACCCCTCGGATCGTATCTTTGGGCAACGTATAATGGGTGATATAGACCGGCTGATCCGCTTTCACATACCCGATAGCACTTTCCGGCAGATTGATATCCATGTACATACGAGCATAGTCCATGATACCGACTATCGGTTTCCCTTGTTCGATACGGACATCAGACGTATAATGGGGCAAATCCACGATCACACCGTCGAAAGGAGCTTTGACATTCATCTTCTCCAAATTGAGCTTACCGTTCTCGTAATCATAGCGGGCGTTTGTCACTTTTACCTCCGTATTACGCATTTCACTAAGCGTCACACCGCCTTTCTCATACAAGGCTTTCTGCTTCACTTGCTCCTGCTCGGCTATTTCAAGACTCAACTCTTTGGCATCGATAGCGATACCGTTTTCGTATTCCCGGTCTTCGAGGCGGACGATCAGTTGTCCTTTGGAGACGATATCTCCCAGTTTAAAGGGCTTGCCTGTACGGGGATTGGTTTGCAGTTTGTACAAGCCACTCATTTCGGAATTGAGCGTTACTCCATAGGTAGGCTGTGCCGTACCGGTCGTATTGACCAGCTTGCTGATAGAACCTTTCTTCAATTTCGTTACCGACACGGGTGTAGCAATATCGTTCTGTGTATTCTGTGGCTGATTATTACAACCTGCCGTCAACAGGACAAACAATAAGAGAGATGTGATTGTATATTTCATATTCATATTATTTTTTCGTTACTAAATCTTCCATCGGGACAATAGGCACATCGTGCTCGAAATCGTAGAGGGAAAGTATCTTAAGGTTCAATAATTCGATCTTATAATTGATAAGCGCCTGCGTATAGGCGATCTTTTTATTTGAAAGCTGGGTCTGGAATTGGTTCATGTCCATACCAGTTATATCGCCCTCCCGGTAACGGGTCAGATTCAAATCATAGGTACGCTGTGCATTTGCAACATTCTGCTTGGCTATCTTGATCTGCGAAAGCAAGTTTTCCAGGCTACGCCAGGTCTGGCGGATGTTCAGTTCAATGTTGACTTTGTCTTCATGGAATTCCAGCCTGTTGATCTTCTGGGCTACTTCCTGCGCCTTGACACGGGCTTTCTTCTCTCCCCAATCAAAGATCGGGACACTGAAGCTGATGGCAACACGCGGATTCTGCGTCGGGTTATTATAAATCTTTTCCAGATGTCGGTTATCACCGATCAGACCGAAGGAGAGAGCAATATCTCCCTTGAACTCGTTCAGAGCCTTCGTCTTAATCATATCGAAAGCTAGTTCTTTGCTCTCAATCTCACGCTGACGCAGTTCCAGACGCGATTCAAGACCATGCTGTATCGCCTTTTCCAGATTCACTTCCACCGGCTTGATCTGTACTTCGGCAAAGACCATGATATCCTCGTTCAGATCCATCCCCAACGTCTGCTTTAACTGGTCTTTCGAGTTTTCAAGCGATACTTGCTGTTCTTCTAGAGAAGAACGCGCGGAAGCGAGATTCACTTCCGCTTGAAACAACTCATCGCGGGCAGCCAGGTCGGCTTCCACCTTATTCTTGATAATCTCATAGCTTTGCTGTGCATTGGTCAGTTCTTCCCTAGTAATAGCCAATTGGCTTTGTGCCATATAGACAGAATAGAACTGTTGGGTAATATCCTTTTCCGTACTCAATCGTTGCAATGCGTAGCTGATATTGGCATTCTCATAATCGTATTCGATCTGTTGCAGTTCCATCTTACGCTTGTTATAAGTAAAGATGGGTTGCGAAAGCTGCAGGTAAAGGTCGTTGCTGAACGCCTTGTTACTGGTCTTCGTACCGTCGATATTGGAGTTATTATCCTGCCAGCCGAAACGGTTGATCAATGAGAGAACACCATCCGTCCACAAGATCGGTTGATCCACTTGGAATGTTCCAGTCGCACTGAACCTCTCATTCGTATACCACTGAGACAGGCGGTTATCGAAACTGCGGCTCTTGCTGTAATCCACCGGATTAAGGTTCAACGAGAACTTCGATTTCAGGGAAGCCCGCTGTGCAACCAAGTTCTGCTGATAACGTTCCAGATTCATGTGGGAACGGCGCAGGGAAGGACTATGCTCTTCCGCTATATCCATCGCCTTCTCGATCGTCAGCGAGACCTGCCCCTGCAACGGGACATACCCACCTAGGCAGACGGCAGCCGTCAGTATTATCTTTTTCATGGATAGTAACTCTCTTCGTATCATGTATCTAATTCTATTAATATCGTTTTACTATTTTGACCGCATCTGCCGTCACGCTTCGTAGCTTGCACTCGTTCGTCAGGGTGATCCGGACCGTATCGGAACTGAAGTAGTAGGCGCCTATAGGTTCCCAGCCTTCATTCGCTTTTTTCAGATCTATATAAGCATCTTCGTTTTCTTCGTCATACTCCACCTTAAAATGGTATTCACCGCCAGCCTGCTTATTATATTTCAGCTCATTGTCTTTGGAAACATAATAGTAGACATCATATTGTCCGGCAGAAAGAATCGGAACTTTCCAGGTTGCCGTTTGGCTGCCGTTACCACTCTTGATCACATAGGCTGACCGGATATAGCGGCCATAGTAGGCGGCATTCGTCGTAGCTGTCCACTGCAACGGGGCACGCCAGGGAGAGACACCGGCATATTTAAAAGAAGTATTTTCGACCTTATCGAGCCACTTGGGCAGAAGCCCAACCACGGCTGGTTCGGACAGGAAAAAAAGAGAATCTTCATTATCGACGACCACCTCTCCTTCCACTACGGGAGAAAAGTCTGTAACAATGAAATCTCCTTCGGTATCGACCGCCCTCTCTCGTTCTTCCCGAATGTTAGTAACAGGCAGGTTCAGTATACTCGGCAGATTTCCGGCTATCAGCGTATTCACATCCACCTGGCGAGGCGCTTCCTCCCAGACCGTTACCAGCAACTTGGTCTGTCGGGCGGCAAGAGGCAGTTTACGGTTCACACGCGGATCGATACTCGGACCATAGCCTCCGATCTGTATATTAAGTTGAAGCATACCGTCATTATCAGAATTATTGCTGACCAATTGCTTCAGCACGAAACTCTCCTGTCCCTTGTTCGTGATCTTGGTCACTTCGGGCTGCCCGATCGTATAGAAAGGAAGAGGCGTCGGACGATCCCATCCGGAAATACCTGCACGGATATCGGCCCCGCTGATCATCTCCAACGTATCTAACAGGTTCTCAAAGCGCATATTACGAAATTCGTTCCGTTCCAACAGGGCATACAGGGAATCCCTGAACAGACTTACCCCCATATTCACTTCGGCAGGAGCAAACAAGCAATACCCTTTCAGACTGATCGTGTTATTCAGCAAATCGAGATGTTTCACATCAGACAGAAGCTCTTTAAATGAATATCTCTCCATCAGCAGGTTCGCTTTCTCATTATTGCTGATCCCGTTTATCTCGCGTTCCCACCCATTATTATCGGATTTCCTCTGCAGATAAAGTTCGACCAACCGGTTCGTAACAGACCATTCGGAAGAATAGATATTATACCGGAAATTATAGAGTTCGGGAAACAGGAAATATGGATTGCTTTGGGAAGAGATATTGAACTTGCCTCGACTGCCAGAAGAGAAATTATAGTTACCTTCCGTCTGCGAAAAAATCCACAGGAAACTGTTCATCACCCGAATCTCCGCCTCTTCTTCACTGATCTCACGCCCTCCCCGCTTCGACCATTTCAACTGGTTTTTCTTGCTTCTGACAAAATCCATCTGATTGAACATACAGCCCAGTTCCGGGAAAAGAACCATTTCCGGCTGCACCACTTCCTGCGCTTGCGACCAGGAACGGACATAGCTATAGAACTGTGCCGGAACTTCCACCACTGAAAACCGGTCGAACGGGTAACTCAACTTATACGTGCGTTCGAGATTCTCCCGCAGGTTGCGGATCAATCCCGGAATCGTATCACGGATCGAATCGAACGCCGCCTCGTAATAATCGTGCCCTTTTATATGCCAGATGCTATAGAGCGTACTATCACTTTCCACACTCTTCTGTTCGTATTTTCCGATAATAAGGGAAATGGACTGATAGGGATTGTTTGCTGACTGCGAAATAGAAACCAGTCCGGGAAGCGGCTTCACATCCAACCGAAAACGACTGAAATAGGTCTGTTGCCAATCAGGACTCTTGTCGCTATACCCCGTTCCGGGACGCGGATACCAATAGGTTTCGGGCGTAAACAGCACATAATCTGATGTCTGAAAACTATATTTCTTATCGAGCTTAAGCATTTCCTTATCATACGGTTGCTGCAAGACCTCCTCCGGGATATCCAGATAACAAAAATCATCCTTTATCCTCCCCTCATAACTGACCGAAAACGAAATGGTATCACCCTTTTCTATCTTCCTTCCGAAATCCACCGCTAAAATCTGTTCCTCCCGCTTAAAATTCAACGACTTCTCTCCATCCTTTACCTCCTCGACCCTCAATCCGGGATTCAGGCAAAAGATAAATACTTCCGATGCAGCAAGCGCCGTTCCCTCCATCCCGACAACGGAACGGATTGTTTCAGACTTCTGTTCCACCGAAATATCGTAGTAATCAATCGCCATCTTTGGCTCATATACATATTTATTGTTAATACTTGTGTACAAAGCACGCATCTCCCCTTCCCTGAGAATCGAACGTACATGTCGAAAACCCGCCATCCCCATTAGCAAGAACATGCAGAACGAAAGGAACAACCACGGATAATGGCTCCTCCTAGCATTCGGCAACCGCTTGAACAAGAAGATCGTAAAGAAGATGAATCCCAAACCGGCAAAGAAATAAATCGCTCGGTGGTTTAAGATCAGCTCCAAGTTACTGAACCCGACGATCGTCGATTTGAACAACGGCAAGTTATACACCATATAATCGAACAGGTAGTAGAACTTATCCTGTATATAAAACAAGGTCAGCCCAATATACCCTAACAAAAGTATAAAAGTGAGCGCCTGGTTCTTTAACAACAACATAAGGAAAATTGAAAGTCCGATGATAAATATCAAAGTAGGAATACTGATCAGAAAGAAATAAACCAGATAAGCCGGCAAATCGACCGCCACGCCCGATGCCATAAAGTTAAAAGCCAGCACAATCGCCAATACCAGCAGGTTCAGGAACAGGAACACCCTGAGGTTTCCCCATATCTTCCCGACCACATACTCGGCATTACTGAGCGGCCGGACATAAAAGACCTCGGAAGTATCGAGCTTCTTGTCCCTTTTCAGAAATTCGGAAGAAAGGAAAACTGCGACCACCGCCTGTCCCGTATTCAACAACAAAAGGTTCAGATAGGGTATATTGGATGAAACCGATTTTGCAAACCACAGGCCGAAATTGTCCTCCATCAACATCATGGCAAAGTTGAAAAATCCTAAAAACACCACGGCAAGCAGGGTGAAGATACGGAAAAACCAACTCCTCACCAATATCTTGCTTTCGTATTTAGCTACAGATCGTATATTCGTGATAAATGACATAGGCAAGTGATCTCTTTTAATCGTTTCTCCAACGGTTCAACTTGTTTTCCATATAATAGACATAGGCATGTTCCAGATTAGGCGGATAGGATTCCGCATCATATCCCTGTACCTCGTCAGCCACGACCTGCACTTCCCAGCCCGTACCGGAGGGAATCGTCGAGATAACCGGATACAGTTTATCCACCTCATGCAATTCGTCGCTAGTCACCCGTATACGCCACACTTTTCCTTCCGCCTGCCTCAACATATCTTGCGGGGAACCGTAAAAAGAAACTTCTCCCTTATTCATAAGCGCCATACAGTTGCATGTACTCGATATATCGCCCACGATATGGGTGGAAAGGATAATTGTCACGTCGTTTTCGCTGACTTCCGACAGGAGATTGCGAAAACGAATCCGCTCCTCAGGATCGAGCCCCGTCGTGGGTTCGTCTACAATAATCACTTTCGGATGATGAATCAATGCCTGCGCAATCCCCAAACGGCGCTTCATACCTCCCGACAACTTATTGGCATACCGGTCGCGTACATCGAAAAGTCCGACATTCTCCAGCATCTCGTCCACTGCATTTTTCCGCAAAGACTTACAGTTCATACCGGAAAGACGCGCAGCATAATCTAAAAACTCATACGTTTTATATTTGGCGAAAAAACGGAAATCCTGTGGTAGATATCCCAATACCCCCCGTATTTCCTTGCGCTGCCGCATCAGGTCGTACCCGCAGATATTCACCTCACCCGAAGTAGGTTCCATAAGAGCCACTAAAATACGCATCAAAGTAGATTTGCCAGCCCCGTTCGGGCCCAAAAGTCCGAACATACCAGTCGGTATTTCTAGACAGACATCTTTCAATGCGTGGTTTCCGTTCGGATACACTTTATTGAGTTTTCTAATCGATATGCTCATCAACAAGTAAATTCAAATTCATATAAATAGAGAGTCTAAAGATAATAGTTATAATATAAAAACAGGCACGGATTACATGGATTTCACAGTTTTAAATCAAATTAAACCGTGCAATCCGTGTAATCCGTGCCCGAAAAACAGATAAAACTATGTAAATCTATCGATTAATAGTTCTGTTTCATCGGTTCGAAGTAAGCCTGAGGATGTTCGCATGCCGGACATTTCTGCGGAGCTTTCTTTGATTCGATAACGAAACCGCAATTACGACACTGCCATAAAATAGCTTCGGCTTTTTCAAACACCGTACCTGTTTCGATGTTAGACAACAGCTTGCGATACCGTTTTTCGTGTTCAGCCTCAACCTTGGCAATCATACGGAAAGCAACAGCAATAGTTTTAAATCCTTCTTCTTCAGCAATATCAGCGAAAGCAGGGTAAAGGTCAGCCCACTCTTCGTTTTCTCCGGCAGCAGCAGCAGCCAGGTTTTCAGCAGTTGTTCCGATCACACCTGCCGGATAAGCTGCTGTGATTTCAACCATACCACCTTCGAGGAATTTGAAGAAACGTTTGGCGTGTTCCTTTTCCTGTTCAGCTGTTTCCATAAATACACCTGCAATTTGTTCGTAACCTTCTTTTTTGGCCACGCTTGCGAAGAACGTGTAACGACTTCTTGCCTGAGATTCACCGGCAAATGATTTCAGCAGATTCTGCTCGGTACGAGTACCCTTAATACTTTTTTCCATAATGCTAATTTATGTATATATAAAATAAGTTCATATAATCACCCTAAATAAATAACGTTCAAAGGTAGGAAAATGTTCAAGCAAACAGCAAATTTACATATACAAAATATTTCTATAACCCAATAGATAATATTTATGCTAACCCGAAAATAAATTATTTAAGTATCTAACTGCAGATTCCTTTGCAGGAAACAGAAGGTTCCATTGCAACAACAGATTCATACAAGCTTATAAAAAAGATTAAAAACATATTTACTTTTTTTGTAACTTTGCAGCACTTTTAATCAATCAGGCAGAAAGATGAAGAACAAGTTTGATTTTCAGCCCAAGCTAGTATCAGCGCTGAAAAACTACTCTAAAGAGAAATTTATGACCGACCTGATGGCCGGTATTATTGTTGGGATCGTAGCATTACCACTCGCTATCGCTTTCGGTATCGCTTCGGGAGTAAGCCCGGAAAAAGGGTTGATCACCGCTATTCTCGGTGGATTTTTCGTATCGTTGTTAGGAGGATGCAACGTACAAATCGGCGGACCGACAGGTGCGTTTATCGTAATCGTATACGGCATTATCCAAAATTTCGGAATCGAAGGACTGGCTATCGCCACTGTTGTCGCCGGTATTATTCTAGTAATCATGGGGGCGTTGAAACTAGGAACAGTTATCAAGTTTATCCCCTACCCGATCGTTGTCGGTTTCACCAGTGGTATCGCCCTCACCATTTTCACCACGCAGATGAAAGACCTTTTTGGGCTGACAATGGATAAGGTCCCTGCGGATTTCATTTCCAAATGGATCGCCTATTTCGAACATTTCGATACGATGAACCTCTGGTCGTTGCTGATCGGGCTTACCAGTATCGTGATTATCGCCATCACACCGAAGTTTTCCAAAAAGATTCCGGGTTCGTTGATTGCCATTATCCTGATGACAGTTGTCGTCTACGTCATGCGCTATCATTTAGGGATCACGGGAATCGAAACGATCGGAGACCGTTTTACGATCAATGCTTCCCTGCCCGGTCCCGAAACGATCAACTTCAATATGGAAACGATCAATCTTTTGCTTCCTTCCGCATTCACTATCGCAATGTTAGGAGCGATCGAATCGTTACTGTCCGCTACGGTAGCTGACGGTGTGACAGGAGACAAGCATAACTCCAATACCGAATTGATTGCACAAGGGGCCGCTAATATCATCGTACCTGTCTTCGGCGGTATTCCCGTTACCGGTGCGATTGCCCGTACCATGACGAATATCAACAACGGCGGACGCACTCCGGTTGCCGGCATCATCCATGCAATCGTATTGTTGCTGATTTTACTCTTTTTGGGTCCGTTGACCAAACATATTCCGATGGCTTGCCTGGCAGGCGTGTTGATTATCGTTTCGTATAATATGAGTGAATGGCGTACGTTCCGTTCGCTGATGAAGAACCCGAAAAGCGATGTGTCGGTGTTGCTGGTAACTTTCTTTCTGACGGTTATCTTCGACCTGACGATCGCAATCGAAGTAGGATTGCTTATCGCCATGTTCCTCTTTATGAAGCGTGTAGCTGAAACGACTCATGTATCGGTAGTAAAAGACGAGATCGATCTATCGGACGATGGAGAAATCCACCATGACGAAGAAGTCCTTTCCCTTCCTAAAGGTGTGGAAGTATATGAAATCGACGGTCCGTTTTTCTTCGGGGTGGCAAGTAAGTTCGACGATATCATGCACAATATGGGAGATAAACCGAAGATCCGTATCATCCGCATGCGTAAGGTTCCCTTTATGGACTCGACAGGATTGCATAACTTAGAGAACCTGTTCCGCCTGTCACAAGCCGAACACATACATATGATTCTTTCAGGGGTGAACGAGCATGTACGTCGTGTACTTGTCAAATCTGGTTTCGACAAAAAGATCGGAACGGAAAATATTTGCAGCAATATAAACGAAGCTGTAGCAAAAGCACACGAAGCAATAAGATAAATAAAAAATAGCTCCCGTCCTCCTTTTTTCAGATGGGAGCTATTTTTTCAGATTGGAGACAAAAGATAATTCCGTACGACTCAAACATCACACAAACGCTATATGAAGAAAACGGTCTCCCGATTTATCCTTCCTTGCCTCAAACACAAACTCTTTTGCAATCGTCTCTGCATCTTCAAAACTAAACCCATTCTCCGGCTGGCTCCAATACCAGAGCTGCGGGACATTTTTTTTGCTATTCGATGATTCCATTATTTTATATATTTATCCAACTTTATCCATAAGACACAGAATATGAAAAAACCCCTATCCAAATCAGAAATAAATATTACATTTGTCAATTCTGTCTATACCTTTAAATTGGATACCAGGATATTGGTTATACAAAAACAGATTTATATCCAATTATAAAATATATGAACAAAAAGGCCCTACTCCCGCTAATCGGTTTATTCCTGTTGGTAACAGGAATAGTTCTTCCCGGATCTGCCCATGCACAAATCAGCGAAGGTGGAACACCCACTTCCTTCAAGTATCAAAACACACTGAAAAGCGATCTGCCAACCGTTCAGATCCCCATCAATTTCAGCGTAGAAGACCTGAAAACAGTAGACAGATGGCAGGTCAGCCAAGGGGCACCGCTGAAAGTAGGAGTTTTACTCCCGACAGACCTGACAATAGACAATGCTGGTAGCTGGAATACCCTACCTGATGGCAAAAGAGTATGGCGACTACAAGTACAGGCAAAAGACGCCATAGCTTTAATGCTCAGTTTCAGAGATTTTTATATTCCGGAAAATGGGAAACTCTTTATTTACAGCTCCGATAAAACACACCTGATTGGTGCCTTTACCCATCATACCAATCCACCGACGAAAGAATATGCCACCGAATTTTTAGCCGGTGACAAGATCATACTCGAATATGAAGCAGGCATATTGTATGGTAAATATCAATTGCGAAGAGGGAGAAGCTTGGCAAACAGAGAAAAACGGTGTTTGCCAAATGACATTGCCTATTGGAAACTACATCTATATCTGCTCCGGAGCTTTGGTAAACAACACAGCTGAAGATTTGAAACCTTACATCCTTTCTGCTTTCCATTGCATTGACTTGGATATACCAGTCACAGAAAAAAACTTAAACAAATATACTTTCTATTTCCATTTCGAACATACCGGATGTGAAAATAACTCCAGTATCGCATCTTATAGAACAATAACCGGATGCAAGAAAATAGCCGGAATCCCATTAGATGGCGGTTCAGACGGTCTGCTTCTTTTATTGAACCAAACTATCCCGGAACACTACAATGCCTACTACAACGGTTGGGATCGGAGCAACACAGCCGCCCAATCAGGAGTAGGTATCCATCATCCGTCAGGGGATTATATGAAGATATCGACTTTCAACAAGGTGGCAAGGACCTCTACTTGGTATGGTATAGACAACATCAAAGGCGCACCAAACGCACATTGGAACGTCGTGTTCGAACAAACAGCCAATGGGCATGCTGTAACGGAAGGAGGATCCTCAGGTTCTCCATTGTTCAATCAAAACAAACAGATTGTCGGTACATTGAGTGGCGGTTCATCTTCTTGCGAAAAACCGAACGGAGCCAATACTTATGGTAAACTTTATTATCACTGGGATCAATATCCAAACAAAGACAATACATCTCGTATGGATATATATTTAGATCCCAATCATACCGGCAAAACACAACTGGCCGGCCGATACGCGACAGCTCCGAAAGCAATGCCAACTGATCTGACATCGGTCTACCAAAACGGAGAGGTTCTATTGAAATGGAAAGCACCCGTCTCTGCCAGCGAAAAACCGGAACAGTATAACGTTTATCGAAACAATATATTGATCGGACGTACCTTTTCTACATCTTATATTGACAAAGAACCTGAAACCGGTATCCAATCTTACAGCGTTTCCGCATCGTATACAGACAACAAAGAGTCTGCTGTAGCCACCACATCTATTTATGTCTATGAACTGAAGATCCCAACCGATGTAACCACCTCAACTGATGGTAAGAATATCCTCGTCAAATGGAAGGAACCTATTTACCAGCAAATGATCTACTGGGGAAATGGGACAGCTTATCTTTCGTTAGGTTTCAAACAACCTTTCTATTTCGGACAAAGATGGAATAAGGAAGATCTGAAACCTCTGCACGGGCACCTTGTTGAATCTGTTTCCTTCATACCAACCTCAGGTTCATCTTATACGCTGAACATCATACAAGGAAAACGAAAATATGTACAAAAGTTGACTAATTTACCTTTTGATAAATTAATTGAAATCCCGCTTAAAGAACCATTTGTCATTGATGCTTCCCAAGAACTAATCATTGCTTTCCACGCTGAAGCTAAACTATCCACCGCCTATCCAGCAGTCATGGACGAAGGACCAGCAGTCAATGGAAAAGGTAATTTGATTTCATTCGATGGAGAAACGTGGGAATATCTGTATGAACCTTCTGAAAATGAAAATGAAAATGAAAATTATGATTTCAACTTCTTTCTTGCCGCCACCGTCAGTTCAAAAACAAAGGATATACCAACTATAAAAACTGCATCCAACGACACAACATTGTTAAGTAAGTCATCAGCAATGCCCATACTCACTCGGATATCCGAAGTCGGTTCTTCACTCCGGAGCAGCCAGGCAAGTGCATTTCCGACAATAACAGGTTATAACATTTATCGTAATGGAAGCAAAATCGGCAACGTCCCCAATAAGTTTATCACCCAATATATAGACAAGCAAGCACCGACAGGTAGTATCTTGTATCAGGTTTCCACTCTATACGGAAAAGACGAAAGCAAGAAAGCGGATGCCGACAAAGAAGTAAATGTAGGAAATGAAAAGATCATCCTTTCGGAAACAACGATCTCTCCCACTGTGTTTACAGATCAGGTAGAACTATTCGGAAATGAAAAAGTGGATTTGCTAGAAGTCATCACGTTAGACGGTAAAACGATCATTCGCCAAAAGAACCCTGGAAAGATCGTTTACACCGGCTCTCTTTCTTCCGGTATTTATATCTTCCGCATCCATACAGATGGAAAAGCTAAGACAATGAAAGCACAAAAAATAAATTGAGAATTAAAAATGGAGAATTGAAAAGCATTGTAAGAAGTCACAATGCTTTTTCAATTCTCCATTTTTTAATTTTTCAAGCTGACACCGTTACATCAAACCCTTCTTGACGGGCACGGTCGGCAATAGCTTCCAATTCATCTTTTGTCACCTTTTTCAAGTTTTTTACGGGAGTTTCACGGTCGATTGTATAGATCATAACCTGTCTAGGCTTGATTTGTTTTAAAGCTTCCAACCAACCGGAAATTTCGTGTTCGGTTGTATTCGTCACGCTTTCTCCATCCACTTCCCCTTTCAGAAACATGGTTTGTATAATCAGATTGCCATTAAAACGGCAAAGTTGTTCCAACAACCTATCGAAAGTAAAAGCCGGGGAATTGGGAACATTCAACTGCCCGATACGACTATCCGATATGGAGTCGAGTTTCAATATATTATCTTCAATCTTATTCAATGCCAAGAAGACATCCTCCTTATGGAGCATGGTCGAGTTCGAGAGCACGGCAATCTTAGCCTTCGGGAAAAAACGGTTACGGGTTTCAATCGTATCATCGATAATATCGGCAAATTCAGGGTGCATGGTAGGTTCACCATTCCCAGCAAAAGTGATTACATCGGGAGCAACACCCTCTGCCTGCATGGAAGACAATTTATTTATCAAAGCCTCCTTTACCTCTGCACGGGTTGGCAGTTTACTGCGCGTACGGTGATTCTCGTTTAGTCCGCATTCACAATAAATGCAATTGAATGAACAAAGTTTCCCGTCTGTAGGAAGCAGGTTCATACCTAAAGAAATACCTAACCGACGGCTATGTATCGGTCCGAATACTATTTTATCAAAAAGAATTGTAGACATAATAATTTATATTTGAGTGCAAAGCTACAAAAGCTATCAAAATGGAGATATGAATTTCCCCAGCTTTAGGACTATTTAGCAAACCGTCAAAATTTCCAGCGCAGTAACGTATATATATCTGCTTTAATATTTCCTTCGATCTCTTCTAAGTCAGTACCGACCACGTCACGATCAGCATAATATGTGTATCCTAATTTAGCAGACACAGAAAGTTGATTCACAATATCCCACCGGAAAGAAAGCGCCAACCGAACACCTTTTCCATAAAAGGAAGGCATATTGAAAGCATATAAGATATTTTTTTCATAAGAAGATATACGGGTCCGATAATTATCCGTATGAAATCCGGCTATATGAAAATCTGTTTGAACAGGAACATCAACCGGTTTCCAACCTACGCTTTGGGCAATCATCCACCCTCTGCTTTTTTCGTTCGCTTCTGTATAACAAATACCGTCTGCAGATGTCCGCAGCGAGACGGATGAAGAAATCGTATATAAGGCCTGCATACGCAAACGCTGTTGATGGTAAGGTGTTATATTTTCCCTTTGTTTGTATTTATAACGGACGTATACGGACAAATTCCGGCTCGGCGTATAATCAAGTTGAAGCATATATTCCTTTCCCGTCGACGGCGCATCCACTCCATATTTCAGCCAGGGAAACCGGAATACATCCGCATACGCGGACAACTTCCAGCGGGCAAAAGGCGTCCATTGCATCCCTATATACATTCCCTGTTCATTCCGGACAGCCGAGTTTTGTGAAAAAGCATTCCCGAAAAAAGCCTGGTAACGTTTATCATAATAACGATACAATAACAGCAAGGAAAAATAAGAAGCAGGTGTCAACTGCAAGGCATTCAGGGAAGCAACCGCCCCATTCCGGCTTAAAGCCGTTTCACCATAAAACTTGATCAACTTATTTTTCAACAGGTAATCCACACTGATATTCAGATTCCGGTTACCGCGAAAATAGAAAAGATTATAAGGTTTCGGATCGGGCTGTATCGAATAATTTCCGAAAGAATAAGAAAGGGCAGTCAGACCTATACATAAACCGGGAGTTGCATATCGTACATTCCCGCCATATGTCTGCATGGAAACTTTATGCATCTTCTCCCTGTCCCGTACCAAACGATGTAAACCGTCTGTTTTAAACGAAGTAACGATCGTACTGTCCACACCTCCATCCAACTTCCGATACGAATAGAAGAGGTTGATATCTAAATTTTTCCAATTGACAGTAGCAGCAGCTCCCCGGAAAAAGTCATTTTCATTGGTTGAAAAATGACGGCGAAATCCGTTTGTCCTTCTTTCCGTTTGTGAAACAAGAGCATTTCGGCCTGGAGAAAAGTCATTGCTGATCACCAAGCCTTGCCCAAAAGATATTTTATAATCACCTATGGCAAGACTTTTCAACCATTTATTCATTTCTTTGAGAAAAAGATGCACCGAATAATAGTCATATCCTTTATGATATTCATTCCAGAAAGGTTCTCCTGCATCTTTTTCTGTAACCAGACCGAATTGGATACGTTCATCGAATTCATACGAATAACGGACAGAATGATAGAACGGCTCCCCCAGATACTTCCGATTCGGATATTGTTGTAGTACACTATCGGGATATGAACAATAGCCTTTTTTTTGTTGAAAACACCTGTCATATCTGATTTGTAAGTTATTAGAACCTCGTTTCAACAAATTTTTCACTGTAATAGGACGTTTATCAACTATTATTTCACTTATATAAATAAACGGGACAAGCAGAGAAATCGTTTCTAAATCGAATGCTTCCACATTTTTAAGCTCATAAAGGGTTAACATTTTTCCATAACGGGAACGATATTCCAACAATTCCCTTATTTGTAGATCAGATAGGAAAGGGAGACGTTTCAATTGTCCCTCCGTCACCGTATTGAGTTCGAAAGGATGTTCGGTAAGATAGGAAAGATCAGTGTAAAGTGCTTCAATACGCTCTTCATCTTCTGTTTCCGAAGCCATTTCTTCTATATATTCCATCCACTTATCAACAGAATATAATGTCTGACTTTTAAGCTGATAACTACTTATTAACAGATATACCAACAGATTTATAAACATTCGTTTCATAGTCAAGCCTGATTAAAAAGAATAGCTCAAACCCAGTCCGGTACTGACTCCCAAAACCGGATGATAAATAGTCGCGACATCTACTGTAAATCCAGTCAGACGGTATCCGATCCCCAAAGTGGGCAGGAGGGGAGTAGTCTGTACCCCCGCCCGTATATGAAAGTTTTTGAACGGAGCATATTCAATGCCCGCATTTCCCATCCACATATGTTCTTTATTACTTTCGATAGTTCCTACTATCAACAACCTGTTAATTATCTCCCATTGAAAACCTATTTGTACTGAATAACTAGTAAAACATTTTGTTTCAGTAGTATATTCATGAATGGTAATAGAAGGAAAATTCATTATCAACATTCCAATCAACAATTTGTCAATGGGAACAAACAAGATTCCGACATCTGTGGAAAGCTGCTTCGGTACTTCTTCCCACAACTCGGTCTGCAACATTTTATATTGGAAACCAATGCCGATCCTCCACCGGCCATTCAGCTGTTTCCCTACCGATAACCGAAAAAGAGTTTCCCTATACTGATCATATCCGAAAGAAGAGATATCAACACCTGCCGACAACAACGGATTCGGATATACAAAACCTATTCCAACCGTTCCCAGTTCTTTTACTCCATAACGATTAAAGTATTCTAAATGAAGAACTTTATCCGTATGCAAAGCCACCAATGCCGGATTAAACAAAACAGATTGTGTAACCCCGTTTCCTCCCATTCCCAAACTACGGATATCAGGTATACGAAGGTTATCAACAGCATGAATGTTGATAGATGCCCAAAACAAAACGAATAAACTTATTGATTTCATAGCAAGGTTTTGTTTAAGTTGTCAACTTTCCGGATTATCTCTTTTCACAGCCTGAAGTTCTCTACTATCTCCATTTTGGGCAATCAGATAGCATGGCTGCAACTTATTCAGAATTAATGAATATGGAAAGATGGCAAAATATTTCATAGTCTGTTGATTTTAGTTGTTTGTATTATTACAAAGATATGAATTTTCTGTAAAATCTGTAGTTGCTATTCGTAAATCAATTACTTTTGTGAACGATGTTGAGAAAAGACAAGTATAAAATATTGATAATATTCATGTTGTGCGCAATAGAAGTCCATGCACAGAAATTGAAGATCAATACCGTTCCCGAAGGATTACAAAAGGCATATCTGGATGGAAAGGATACGGTACCTATTGTTAACCTGCGGGAAATCTACATTTACCCACAGGTCAAATTTAAAAACAAACGTGAACAGGCACGTTACACCAAACTGGTCCGTGACGTAAAGCGCACACTACCTTATGCCAAAATGGTTTATGAAACACTGATCGAAACATACGAATATATAGAGACACTCCCCGACGAAAAATCCCGTCAAGCTCATTTGAAACGGATGGAAAAAGAACTTTTTCAGGAATATAAACCGCAGTTGAAAAAACTGACCTTTTCACAAGGAAAACTGCTTATTAAACTGATTGACAGAGAATGTAACCAATCGAGTTACAACTTGTTGAAAGCCTATTTAGGTAGTTTCCGGGCAGGTTTCTGGAACATATTTGCCGGCATGTTCGGCGCCAGTCTGAAAACCGAATACGATCCTAAAGGAAAAGACGCCATGACGGAACGGGTAGTCGTACTTGTTGAAAACGGATTAATCTGACAATTGCTTAAAGAAATCCCAGATGATAATACCGGTAGTCACCGAAACATTCAAAGAATGCTTGGTCCCATACTGCGGTATTTCAATACACATATCACAGTTATCAACGACACATTGTTGAACACCTTTCACCTCGTTTCCCATGATAACTGCATACTTTTTATTCTTGTCCAACAACAAATTATCCAACATCGTGCTACCTTCGGCCTGCTCAACCGCACAGACAGTATATCCCTGTTGCTTCAGTTTATCAACAGCCTCCATCGTATCTTCAAAATACTCCCAATCGACAGTTTCTTCCGCTCCCAAAGCCGTCTTATGAATCTCGGCATGAGGCGGACAAGCCGTGATACCGCACAGGTAAATACTCTCCACCCTAAAAGCATCAGACGTACGAAACACGGATCCTACATTGTTTAAGCTTCTTACATGATCGAGCACAACGACCAACGGAATCTTTTTACTATCTTTGAATGCTTCCGGAGTCAGGCGATTCAACTCTGTTATCTTTAACTTGCGCATAGCTATCGTTTCTTTGCTTGCAAAAGTAGTGAATTAATGTGGATATACCGTTGAAAAGCTATTGATAAGTGGTGGACACAAAATGAAAAATAGTTCTTGCATTATTCAATTTGTTCACTATACATCCTCTAGTTTCTATTATGCAATAAAAATAACGGATTATTTATTACGCCCTATCAACAGTGGTTATACACGTATCAACAGCGCTCAACTGCCATTAACTTTTACACACAGGTTGTTTTCAACTGAATACTAATAAAGTCTATAAAGTAAAGGATATCAGTATATAAAACGAAAAATAGGATGTTGGTATCTATTTAATAAGTCATTTATATCGTTTAATAACGAACTGGACAAGTATTATAGCACAATTGTATTAACTGTTTCAACAGGATATTATATTCATCATATTTAAATTTAAAATAAAGAATAAATAAGATAATAATAATATGATTGTGGATAACTTGGGAAAAGAACGCAGGTGTTTGAGGGGAATATCCGCCGGAAGTCTTTGAGACTTGTTTAGCAAATTTTTTACATTACCTCCTGCTTGTTTATTCGTTTTATATATGTTTCCTATGGGAAAATCAATAAAGTTTTTACCTTTGCACATTATCAACTTATAGTTGATAATAGGAGTAAAATAAAGATTATCAGTTATAAAGAATGATGATAACTTTGTTGATAGACTGTAAATAGCGGTTTATACTCATTAGTGATTATCGAATTTTACAATCATTTAATACAGGTAACTATGTTGACAAACCAATCGATCGGATATATGGACGCACCCATCCCAAAGGGGTTGGACCTGAAAGAAGAGATAAACAGGATGCGTAGAGAAAAAAACGCCGTTATCCTTGCTCATTATTATCAGACAGGTGATATTCAAGATATAGCAGATTTTGTGGGAGACAGTTTGGCATTGGCTCAACAGGCAGCTAAGACGACGGCCGATATCATCGTTTTCTGCGGTGTTCATTTTATGGGTGAAACGGCGAAGGTGTTGTGCCCGGACAAGAAAGTGCTGGTCCCGGATTTGAATGCCGGTTGCTCATTGGCAGATAGCTGTCCGGCTGTCGATTTTGCGGAATTTGTCAAACAGCATCCCGGTCATGTGGTTATTTCGTATGTAAATACGACTGCTGCTGTAAAAGCCGTGACGGATGTTGTGGTAACGTCTACCAATGCACGTCAGATAGTCGAAAGTTTTCCGGAAGACACGAAGATTATCTTCGGTCCAGACCGGAACTTAGGCAATTACATAAATGGTATTACCGGACGCAAGATGGTGCTTTGGGATGGTGCTTGCCATGTGCATGAACAGTTTTCACTGGAAAAGATATTGGAATTGAAAAAACAATACCCCGATGCGGAAGTCATTACTCACCCGGAGTGCAAACAACCCATCGTACAGGTCTCGGACTTCGTAGGATCGACTGCAGCTCTTTTGAAACATACTGTCAAGTCGGATAAGAAACAATTCATTGTAGCGACTGAAAGTGGCGTTATTCACGAAATGCGTAAGCAGAGTCCCGATAAAGAATTTATCCCGGCTCCTCCCAATGATAGTACATGTGCTTGCAACGAATGTAATTTTATGCGCTTGAACACGATGGAGAAACTTTACAACTGTTTGAAATACGAACTTCCTGAAATATTTGTCGATGAACAAGTACAGGAAAAAGCGATCCGCCCGATCAAGAAGATGCTGGAGATATCGGAGAGGTTGGGGTTGTAAGAATTGTTAGATAGACGAAACAAGATAAAATGATCCACTGTGGATAAAACAAATACCACAGTGGATTTTTATTTTTTATTTTATAACTGCGATTTTAGTAACTACACTTTCTTTTGAATCTTCGGTGGCAGAGAGCACCAGATATACGCCTGAAGCAACACGGACACCTTTTGTATTCCGGCAGTTCCAGATAGCTTGACCACCTAAAGATTTAGTCTGATAGACCAGATTTCCATTCAGATCGGTGATTTTGACGATCGAGTTATCCATCAATCCCGTGATGGTTACTTTGTCCCTGTATTCAGGTCGTACGGGGTTCGGATATGCATACACGTCTGAATAGTCATCTTTACCTTTTGTCGCTTCTCCTTTGTAAGAAACCAAACCTTTGTCGGAACCGATGAACACTTCGCCAGTATTTTCATTAATTTCTATGGAATATATTTTATCTGATAGTAGCGGACTGTTGGATGTATTGAACTGATGGACGATTTCCTGATTGTCTTCGCTCAATACATAAACACCGCTACCGTCCGTTCCAATCCATTTCCGGTTTCCGTTATCTACCTTGATGGTCGTTATTATCGTATTGTCGAGAAAATAATAAGGGATTCCTTCTTCATTGATTAGTTTTACACGTGTGCAACGCATAGATTGATTGTTTTCTGTCGTTGCCAACTTTGGATTTGTTAAGTATATAGCTCCTTTATTGGTTCCTATCCATATATATCCGTTTTTATCCTCTGCCATACAAGTATAATTGTTAGGAGAAAAGTCGTTATTATCTGTGTCAATGAAGTTTTTAAATTCATATGATGTCGCTTCATCTAAAGAGTTGCTGTTGGTTACGACTGTTAGGCAGGCTTGACTGGTAGGGCGAGATATATTGATCCATTTGTCATTGTTTGAGGTGACGAGTATGTCGTTTATCGTGTATTTTCCATTTAACGACTCGACAGACAAGCTATGCCATTTTCCTTCTTTATCCAATATCTTGATAGCTTTGCTCACTTCAGAGTTAGTCATCCATAGGTTTCCTTCCTTATCGAAAGCAAGTCCGTCTACACGACAATAAAAGCCCTCATTGCCATGTGCGTTTTCAAGCGGACTGTTTGTTTTGTTATAAACGGCGGAAGGTTCTCTGTCTATGAATTGAAAAAGGCCATAACCGAAGGAAGATACGTAAATAATCTCTTTTTCAGTATCATTTTTTGTGACGACAATGCTGGTATAGTCTTTAGGCCATGTATTTAGTTTATTCTGAACGACGGAAGGTTCTAGTACACTCCATTTTTCATAGTCATATATCATGACCGATCCGGCTTTATTAAAAGAATTATCCCCTGTCAGGCTTTTTCCACCAGGTATAATATATATTTTATCGTTTTTTGATACGATATCATAAGAACTGTTGGAGTAGGGGCCATCCAAAATTATGGCTTCGTTTATGGCTTCGAACTGGTTGGCTCCTTTTCTTTGGATAGAACGTAGACCTTTGCTTCCTTCGGCTATCCAATATTTGTCAGTCTGATAAGTGCTGATATCTTTGATGGATAGATTGTTGATTTGGTCAAAAGTTTTTGTATCTGTGAAAATATAAACTTGGGATGTGGCCATGCAAGCCAGTTTTTCTCCCACAATTTTCATATTGTTCATTTGTGTGTTGCTGACCAAAGGGACTGTAGTTTCATTCGATTCATAGTAGATACCTTTATTTTGAGACAAATAGAATAGCTTATTTTTAAATGAGGATATTTTGTCTATGGAATTTTCAGATGAGAATCCCGGAATCGAATAAGTTTTCCAGTTTGATCCGTCTAACAGATTATCATTCAAAGAAGCGTATATGACCGTAGACTTTTGACCTTCTTTTGTGGAAGCATATATATTATTGTTGAAAATAGCACAGGATGTTATATTCTTAGATAAGTTATAGGTATCGGTTATTTCTTTTTTGTCCATGTTAACAACTACTATGCCCGACTGTATGGATAAATAGGCATATTCGTTATAAATCATAACGGAATTAAGTGATTTATCTCTTAAAGATGTAGTCGTGTACAGATAAGGTATGTTTTTTACTGAACCTTCTTCTAAAATGTCTATATTGCAGTTTTTGTAAACAATCAATAGTGATTTTGTTTGTTTGTTGTAGGAAATAGATTGGATATCCGTGTCACTCAATCCATTTCCTTTGTAATATTGTTTGATGCTGTTATCTTCTTTCCCATATGTGTATAAAGCACCTTCTGCTACGACAAATACTTGATCTGCGGATTCTTCCACACAATCGGTATTATTGTAGGAGAGATATGTTTTCCATCCAAGCGTGTTGCCATTGTCATTAACTGATAAAGCAGGAAATGATAATAAGAAAAGCAAGATGACAGTTAATATATTTCTCATATTAATTACAATATTAAAAAGTGTAATTCGATAAAAAAGCAGTCAATTTTTTGACAGCTTCGGCACGGTGGCTGATCTGGTTTTTTATATCATTGCCCATTTCGGCAAATGTTTGTGAGTAAGTGTCGGGAACAAATATGGGATCGTACCCGAAACCGCTTTCGCCTCTTTTTTCGTTTATGATCGTACCGTTGACAATACCTTCAAACAAATATTCTTTTCCATTCAAGATAAGAGCGATTACCGTACGGAAACGAGCTTTCCGATTTTTCTTGTTTTCCATTTCATGGAGAAGTTTGTCCATATTGGCTTCCGAATCATGTCCGGGACCGGCATAACGTGCCGAATATACTCCGGGAGCGTTGTGTAGGGCTTCTACTTCAAGGCCAGTGTCGTCTGCAAAACAGTCATATCCGAAATGTTCTTTTATGTAACGGGCTTTTTGCAAGGCGTTGCCTTCTAATGTTTCTGCTGTTTCGGGTATATCCTCATGACAGTTGATCTCTGAGAGGCTGACTATTTCGGTATATCCGGATGTGATTTTCCGGACTTCATCTAGCTTATGTCGGTTGTTTGTTGCGAATACAAGTTTCATGTTTGTTGAGTATGAATAAAAAAGCACTTCTATACGATGTGTATATAACGTATGGAAGTGCTTTAAATTGTTTGGATGATTGTTTTATGTTTTTATCTGGTCAAATCCTTCCCCGTATACCCCTCTGACGATACTTTGAGAGATGAAGGCCTGATGGTCGATTTGTTTTACCAGACGGAAAATGGAAACGGATTCTGATTTTTTTGCCAGCAATACAACGACCTTGACCGGTTTGCGGGAATATCCGCCTACACCGTCGAGAATGGTACAACCGCGATCCAGGTCATGGATGATCCGCTCAGCTATTTCATCGTATTTCTGGGAAAAGATCAGGAATTGGACGGATTGACGGTTTCCGTTCAGTACGGCATCTATGATATAGTTGCTTACGAACATTTCGACAAAACCGAACACGATCTTTTCAACATCATGGAAAAGAAAAAATGAGGAACCGATGATAATGAAGTCACAAAACAACAATGCACGCCCGATGGAGATATTTTTGTATTTGTTTACAATAGCTCCCACGATATCCGTTCCTCCGGTACTACCGTTTGCCGAAAAGACAAGTCCGAGACCTGCCCCGCAAAGGAATGCACCAATAATAATGGACATGAACGGTTGGTCATGTAGAAGTGGCTGTCCTTTCAGAAGCCATTCGAAGAATGACAAGGAGGCTGACAGGGAAAAAACTCCGAAAATTGTTTTTATCAGAAATTTAAGTCCTAGAATTTTTAAAGCAGCCAATAATAGAACAACGTTGATAACGAAGTAAGACACAGAAACGGGAATAATCTCGTTACTGGCAAAAAAGATCAAGGCACAAATACCACTGACTCCACCGGTGATGATTTCATTCGACAGAATGAAAGCGTTGAAGCCGAAGCCGTACAAGAGAGTACCCAACAGGATCATCAGGTAATCTTGTACAGCAAAATAGACTTTGTTGTTTATAAGCTTCATTATAATATAGATTTAGATTACGATGTTTACAATCTTTCCGGGAACAACGATAATCTTTTTCGGAGTCTTACCTTCCATCCACTTAGCCGAATTTTCATGGGCAAGAGCGGCTTTCTCAATCTCTTCGCGAGGCATATCAGCTGGAAGTTCCATGCTGAAACGAGCTTTGCCGTTGAAGGAGATAGCGTAAGTAAGCGAGTTTTCTTTCAAGTATTCTTCGTTGTAGACAGGCCATTCGGCATCGCATACGGTAGTATTGTGACCGCAGGTATGCCATAATTCTTCAGCGGTATGAGGAGCGAACGGAGCAAGCAGAACGATTAACTGTTCCAGGATCGCCCGTTTGTTGCATTTCAGGCTGCTCAATTCGTTTACACAAATCATAAAGGCACTGATGGATGTGTTGTACGAGAAATGTTCGATGTCGTATGTCACTTTCTTGATCAGTTTGTGCAGTGATTTCAGTTCGTCGGCTGTCGGTTCCACATCCGTGATCTGCAAGGTGTCCGTATTGCCGAAGAACAATCCCCAGAGCTTTTTCAGAAAGCGGTGTACACCGTCGATACCGTTCGTATCCCACGGTTTGGATTGTTCCAACGGGCCTAAGAACATTTCATACAGACGAAGCGTGTCAGCTCCATATTTTTCGACAATCATATCCGGATTGACCACGTTAAACATGGATTTCGACATCTTTTCAACAGCCCATCCGCAGATGTATTTGCCATCTTCCAATACGAATTCCGCATCGTTATATTCCGGACGCCAGTTTTTGAAGGCTTCGATATCCAGTATATCGTTTGATACGATATTTACGTCTACATGGATAGGAGTGACTTCGTACTGGTCTTTCAGGTTCAGGGATACGAATTTGTTCGTGCCGTTGATACGATATACGAAGTTGGAACGTCCTTGGATCATACCTTGGTTGATCAGTTTCTTAAACGGTTCCTCTTCACAAACGACCCCCAAGTCAAACAGAAATTTGTTCCAGAAACGACTATATATCAAGTGTCCGGTAGCATGTTCGGTTCCTCCGATATACAGGTCTACGTTGCGCCAGTATTCGTCTACATCTTTAGCAACCAAAGCCTGGTCGTTGCGTGGATCCATGTAACGCAGGTAATAAGCAGATGAACCGGCGAATCCCGGCATCGTGCAAAGTTCCAGCGGGAAGATAGTCTTGTTGTCTATTTTGGAAACTTCCGTGACTTCCTGTTTCACGGTGTCCCATGCCCATTTTACGGCGTGTCCTAAAGGCGGTTCACCTGTTTCGGTCGGCAGGAATTTATCTACTTCCGGCAATTCTAATGGTAATTTATCTACCGGCAACATCTGAGGCATACCGTCTGCATCGTAATAGACAGGGAACGGTTCGCCCCAGTAACGCTGGCGGCTGAAGATAGCGTCGCGCAGACGGTAGTTCACCTTTACACGTCCTAACTTATGTTCTGCCACGTATTTCTTGGTGGCGGCGATTGCTTCTTTTACGGTCAGGCCGTTCAACGACAGGTCGCAATGAGGCGTTACGTCCAGTCTCGGTGAGTTGCAGACGATTCCTTCTTTCGCATCGAAACTTTCTTTGCTTACGTCGCAACCTTCGATCAGCGGGACAATCGGCAAGTTGAAATGTTTGGCAAATGCATAGTCGCGACTGTCGTGTGCCGGAACAGCCATGATGGCACCGGTTCCGTAACCGGCCAGTACATAGTCGCTGATCCAGACAGGCACGGCGTCGCCCGTGAACGGATTGATTGCGTATGAACCGCTGAATACACCGGTAACGGAACGATCAGCGATACGTTCGCGTTCTGTACGTTTTTTAGTACGGTCCAGATAAGCGTCAACTTCTTGTTTCTGCTCCGGAGTCGTCAATTGTGCGACCAGTTCGCTTTCGGGAGCCAAGACCATGAAAGTGACACCGAACATAGTGTCGGCACGGGTTGTAAAGATGGTAAATTCGAGGTCGCTGTCTTTCACTTTGAATTGGATTTCGGCACCTTCGCTGCGGCCGATCCAGTTACGCTGTGTTTCTTTCAGCGAGTCTGTCCAGTCGATCGTCTCCAGTCCATCCAGAAGCCGTTGTGCATAGGCGGATACGCGCAGGCACCACTGACGCATGATCTTTTGTTCCACCGGATAGCCACCACGTTCGGAAACGCCGTTCACCACTTCGTCGTTGGCCAGTACCGTACCCAATGCGGCACACCAGTTTACCATCGTTTCGCCTCGATAAGCGATCCGGTAGTTCAACAGGATTTCCTGTTTTTCTTTATCATTTTTGGCTTTCCATTCGCCGGCAGTGAAATGCAATTCTTCGCTGCAAGCTACATTCAAACCTTCCGTTCCGGACTGTTCGAAAGCGGCAACCAGTTCGCTGATGGGACGTGCCTGCTTTTTATCGTTGCAGTAATAGCTGTTGAACATCTGGATGAATGCCCATTGCGTCCATTTATAATATTCGGGATCGCAAGTACGGATCTCGCGGTTCCAGTCGTAACTGAAACCTATTTTGTCCATCTGTTCCCGATAACGGGCGATGTTTTTCTTTGTCGTTACTTCAGGATGCTGTCCGGTTTGGATAGCATATTGTTCTGCCGGCAGTCCGTAGGCATCGTAGCCCATCGGATGCAAGACATTGAAACCTTGCAGGCGTTTGTAACGGGAATAAATATCAGAAGCGATATAACCGAGTGGATGGCCTACATGTAGTCCTGCTCCTGATGGATAAGGGAACATGTCCAAAACGTAATACTTTGGTTTGTCGGCATTTTTTTCGACTTTATAAACCTTATTGGCAATCCAGTATTCGTGCCACTTTTTCTCAATTTCTCTGAAATTGTACTCCATGATCGTCTATCGTTTATTTTATCGTTTTCTATTTAAAGCCACAAAGTTAGTGAATTTTGTAATACATAAAGAGTTGAAGCGGCAAATTGCAAGGACGGGCAAAATAAAATTTCATCCTGGAGGTTGTGGATGTCAATCTGGAAATTACAATATCCTCCTTTAGACCTCAAAATATATAATAAATTCTTGGTTTATAGCAAAATGATAAAAATATCTGTTTGTTAAAAAATATTACCCTATATAGGGTGATTTGAATTAAACAGGGTGGAAAATCAAATTTACAAAAAAATCCCCCGCAGAAGGGCGAGGGAGCCTAATGTTTTCACAACGGAATAATCCTTATTGTGATTTGCTTCATTTTAGTTAGACAAATGTATGAAATAAAAGATTTGTATGCAAATATATTTTAGAAATTTATATATTTGGGAGAATAAAAATAATATACCATGAAAAGAATTTTGGGATTGGATTTAGGTACGAGTAGTATAGGGTGGGCATTGGTAAATGAAAGTGAAAGAGCTGAGGAAATATCATCAATCGTTCAGTTAGGTGTAAGAGTCAATCCCTTGACTGTGGATGAAATGCAAAATTTTGAAAAAGGGAAGAGTATTACAACCAATGCCGATAGAACCCTTAAAAGAAGTATGCGCCGTAATTTGCAACGATACAAATTACGGCGTGACGTGTTAATCAAGCTTTTGAAAAAAGTCGGGTTTATTACAGATAAAACGATCCTTTCGGAACAAGGAAATAGGACTACGTTCGAAACTTACCGTTTGCGGGCAAAGGCTGCTGAAGAAGAAATATCTTTGGAAGAGTTGGCTCGTGTGTTGTTAATGATAAACAAGAAGCGTGGATATAAAAGTAGCCGGAAAGCAAAAGGAGAGGAAGATGGTTCTTTGATTGACGGGATGGAGATTGCTAAGAAATTGTATGATGAGGATTTGACTCCCGGACAACTTTGTCTGCAATTACTTGAATCAGGCAAGAAAACTTTTCCTGATTTCTATCGTTCGGATTTGCAGGATGAATTTGATAGGATATGGAATTTCCAAAAGCAATTCAATCCCCAATCTTATTGTGATACAGCCAAAGAGGAGATTAAAGGAAAAAATAAAAGTCAAACTTGGGCTATTCTGGCAAAATACTTTACATGGACCAAAGAGGTAAGTGTTTGGAATGAAAATGAGGCTAAAACGGAAAATCAAGAAAAGGAATATAGGCTTGTCGGTCTTAAACGGACGGTGAAAGGGGAGGAGCTGAAAAAGGAAAACTATCGTTGGCGTGTACAGGCTCTTACCGAACGATTGGACTTGGAAGAGATAGCTGTGGTATTGCAAGAAATCAATGGACAGATAAGTGCGTCAAGTGGTTATTTGGGAGCTATCAGCGATCGAAGTAAAGTCCTTTATTTCAATCATCAGACAGTAGGACAATACCAAATGGCTGAACTCAATAAAAATTCCAATATAAGTTTGCGCAATATGGTTTTCTATCGGCAAGATTATTTGGATGAGTTTAATGCAATTTGGGAAAAACAAGCGGAGTTTCATAAAGAACTGACACCGGAACTAAAGAAGGAGATACGTGATATCATTATATTTTACCAAAGGCGCTTGAAAAGCCAAAAAGGTTTGGTTAGTTTTTGCGAATTTGAAAATAGGGAAGTTTTTGTCGAAAAAGACGGTAAAAAACAAACTAAAGTTATAGGATGTAGGGTTATACCTCGATCACATCCGCTGTTTCAGGAGTTTAAGATATGGCAGACATTGAATAATATAGAAGTGTTTGTGGGCGAGAAAAGGAAAAAACGCAAGCAAACGAATGTTTCCTCTGGTCTGTTTGACAATACAGTGGATACCTTGGTGACGGAAGGCAGACGTTTTTTATATCAAGAGGAGAAAGAAATATTGGCCAAAGAACTTTCTTGCAAAAAGGATTTGACGAAAACGGAGGTGTTAAAACTTTTATTCGAAAATCCACAAGAGTTGGATATGAATTTCAAACAGATAGATGGTAATTTTACAGGGTTCGCTCTGTTTTCAGCATATAGCAAGATGATTGAAAAGTATGGCTATGAACCATTGGATTTTAAGAAACCTGCTGATGAAATAATCGCTCAATTAAAGGCTGTTTTTATGGATCTGGAATGGAATACCGATTTACTTTCCATCGATTTGGATAAAGAGGGCAAGAATTTGGAAATGCAACCTTATTTTAGGCTTTGGCATCTATTGTATTCATTTGAGGGAGATAATACGCCTACCGGAAATGGTAAATTGATTGAAAAAATCATGCAACTATGTAGGGTTGAAAAAGAATACGCTATAGAATTGGCGAATATATCGTTTCAAGATGATTATGGAAGTTTAAGTGCTAAAGCCATTAAAAAAATTTTACCTTATTTGAAGGAAGGTAACCAGTATGACGTAGCTTGTGAGTATGCCGGCTATCGTCATTCCAAATCATCGTTGACTAAGGAGGAGATAGAAAATAAGGCTTTAAAAGACAAATTGGATATCCTTCCTAAAAATAGTTTGCGCAATCCTGTGGTAGAAAAGATCCTGAACCAAATGGTGAATGTGATCAATGCGGTTATTGATGCGTATGGAAGACCTGATGAAATTCGGGTGGAACTGGCGAGAGAGTTGAAAAAAAGTGCCAAAGAACGTGAGGAACTAACTAAGGCTATTGCAAAGAAGACTCGTGAACATGATGAGATACGTAAACTGTTACAATCAGAATTTGGTATGATACATGTGAGTCGCAATGATATCATACGATATAAACTTTATGAAGAGTTGAAAGAAAATGGATATAAGACGTTGTATTCCAACCAGTATATTCCGAAAGAAAAACTTTTCAGTAAAGAAATAGACATCGAACATATCATTCCGCAGGCTCGGCTTTTTGATGATTCGTTGTCTAATAAAACATTGGAATATAGGGCAATCAATATCGAGAAAGGAAATAAGACCGCCTACGATTTCGTGAAAGATAAATATGGGGAAGAGGGATTACAGGGATATCTCAATCGTTGTGAAAACATATGTAAGGACAGGAAAGCCAAACTCCGGAAATTAAAGATGGAACAGAGCGATATTCCGGATGGATTTATCGACAGAGATTTGCGGAATACGCAATATATTGCTAAAAAGGCTCTTGCCATGTTGAATGATATTTGTCGCAGAGTGGTAGCTACGACTGGCTCTATCACGGACAAACTGCGGGAGGATTGGCAACTTGTGGATGTGATGAAAGAGTTGAATCTAACAAAGTATGAAGCTTTGGGATTGGTAGAGATATTTGAGGATAAGGATGGAAGAATAATCAAGCGGATAAAAGATTGGACAAAGAGGAACGACCATCGGCATCATGCGATGGATGCACTGACTGTTGCGTTCACCAAAGATGTGTTTATCCAGTATTTTAATAATAAAAATGCCGCTTGGGAATCCGATTGCAAGGAACATATGAATATAGTAGGTATAAAAAAACGTTATTTTGAGTCGGGAAAGGCAGTACCGCCTATGCCATTAGGGCAGTTCCGGGCAGAGGCAAAATGGCATTTGGAGAATCTGTTGGTTTCTATCAAGGCTAAAAACAAAGTTGTTACGACTAATGTGAATTGCATCAGAAAGAAAGGGGGGATATCCAAGAAACACCAGCAAACTCCACGCGGACAATTGCATTTGGAAACAATCTACGGAAGTCACAGGCAATATGTCACGAAGATGGAAAAAGTGAACGCTTCTTTTGATGCAGCCAAGATTGCAACCGTAAGCAGGCAAAATTACAGGAATGCATTGTTAAAGCGTTTGGAGGCTTTTGGAAATGATCCTAAGAAAGCGTTTACCGGTAAAAACTCGTTGGAAAAGAATCCGATCTATTTGGATAGGGCGCAAACCATGCAAATGCCGGACAGGGTACAAATAGTTGAATTGGAAATGGTTTATACGATACGTAAACCTATTGATCCTAGTTTGAACGTAGATAAAGTGGTAGATACGAAGGTTCGTGCTATTTTGGAACAACGCCTGAAAGAATATGGAGGAGATGCCAAGAAAGCATTTGTCAATTTGGATGAAAACCCTATATGGTTAAATCGGGAGAAAGGGATAAGTATCAAGCGGGTGAGTATTCGAGGAATCAATAATGCCCAATCGCTGCATATGAAGAAAGATAAAAACGGGAATCCGATATTGGATGAAAACGGAAAACAGATCCCTGTGGATTTTGTAAATACCGGCAACAACCATCATGTGGCTATTTATCGTAAGCCAGTTTTAGATAAGAAAGGACAGGTGATGTTTGATGAAGATGGCAATCTGATGTATGAATTGGATGAGGTTGTCGTTTCTTTCTTTGAGGCAGTAACGCGGGCTAATTTGGGATTGCCTATTATCAATAAGGATTACAGAAGAAGTGAAGGCTGGCAATTTTTGTTTAGCATGAAGCAAAATGAATACTTCGTATTCCCGAATGAAAAAACTGGTTTCAATCCAATGGAAATAGATTTGTTGGATCCGAATAATTATGCGGTGATTAGTCCGAATTTGTTTAGAGTGCAGAAGATAGGTTCAAATGATTATACTTTTAGACATCATTTAGAAACAACGATATTAAATAGCATAAATGAGTTAAAATTCATAACTTGGATTAGATGTGGAAAAAGTGGCATTAAGGATATAATTAAAGTCCGAATCAATCACATAGGCCAAATTGTTTTTGTTGGAGAATATTGAATATAATTTACCTGGGGACAATTTGTCCCCAGGTATTCATAAATTAAAATCTATATACTTATGATCAAGAAAACCCTTTATTTTGGAAATCCTGTTTACTTGTCTTTGAAAAATGCTCAGTTGGTAATAAAATTACCGGAGGTAGTCAGGAATGATACACTGTCCGAAAGTTTCAAACGAAACTCGGAAGTGACCAAGCCCATTGAGGATATCGGAGTTGTGGTACTGGACCATAAACAGATTACTATCACTTCGGGAGTGTTGGAGGCTTTGCTTGAAAATAATTGCGCCATTATAACGTGTGATAGTAGAAGTATGCCTGTCGGTTTGATGCTTCCTTTGTGTGGAAACACTACGCAAAACGAAAGGTTTCGTGACCAACTGGATGCTTCGTTACCGTTAGTGAAACAACTTTGGCAACAGACGATAAAAGCGAAGATTGAAAACCAAGCAGCAGTTTTACAGGAATGTTCCGGGGCAGAAACAAGATGTATGAAAGTATGGGCGGACGACGTGAAAAGTGGAGATTCCAATAACTTGGAGGCTCGTGCTGCTGCTTATTATTGGAAGAATCTGTTCCCGATAAAAGATTTTACAAGAGATCGAGAGGGAATTCCACCTAATAATTTATTGAATTATGGATATGCTGTTTTGCGGGCAATTGTTGCTCGCGGATTGGTGGTGAGTGGACTTTTGCCTACTTTGGGTATCCATCATCATAATCGTTATAATGCTTATTGTCTGGCAGATGATATAATGGAGCCGTATCGCCCGTATGTGGATCGTTTGGTTTATAATATGATAAATCAAGGTGTCGATTATACGGAACTGACAAAGGAGTTGAAGGCACAGCTGCTTATTATTCCGACATTGGAAACTAACATAGCGGGAAAACGTAGTCCGTTGATGGTGGCAGTTGGACAGACAACAGCTTCTTTGTACAAATGCTTTAGCGGAGAGTTACGTAAAATATTCTATCCGAAAATGTAATGGACCGATTTAGTGAATATCGTATTATGTGGGTGCTTATATTATTTGACTTGCCTACGGATACAAAAAAGGAGAAGAAGGCGTATGTAGATTTTAGAAAGAATCTGCAACGGGATGGGTTTACCATGTTTCAGTTTTCCATCTATGTCCGTCATTGTGCCAGTAGTGAAAATGCAGATGTCCACATAAAAAGAGTTAAATCTTTTCTTCCGGAATATGGAAAGGTTGGAATTATGTGTATTACGGATAAGCAATTTGGGAATATAGAGCTTTTTTATGGTAAAAAAACAATGGAAGTAAATACTCCGGGGCAGCAGTTGGAACTGTTTTAAAAAGCAAGAATCCTACTCAATGCAGGATTCTTGCCTTGAAACAACGTCTGTTTTTTATTTTTAATTTGAATTATAAACCATTGATTATGAATTGATAATAGTAATTCAGTTGTTTCTAATGGTTCAAATATACTAAAATGAAAGCAAATCACAACTTCAAAAAGCATGGTCTTACTTTCAAATTGTTGTTTCTAATGGTTCAAATATACTAAAATGAAAGCAAATCACAACCACTTCGCATACGCTTCACCCGTACAGTCAGTTGTTTCTAATGGTTCAAATATACTAAAATGAAAGCAAATCACAACTTATCTTCATTTACTACACTAATATCTTCCGTTGTTTCTAATGGTTCAAATATACTAAAATGAAAGCAAATCACAACTATTTGTAAATACTTTACTTTCATTGCTGTGTTGTTTCTAATGGTTCAAATATACTAAAATGAAAGCAAATCACAACTGTAATGTGGCCGTAATATCTATCTTTCCGGTTGTTTCTAATGGTTCAAATATACTAAAATGAAAGCAAATCACAACTAAATTCCTTTTGTACCTTAGATGCGTAGCGTTGTTTCTAATGGTTCAAATATACTAAAATGAAAGCAAATCACAACTATTCCGATTGGGTAAAGAAAGCCAAATTCGTTGTTTCTAATGGTTCAAATATACTAAAATGAAAGCAAATCACAACCTTATTACAGGAAGCACTACCACAAAGAAAGTTGTTTCTAATGGTTCAAATATACTAAAATGAAAGCAAATCACAACTTCTGATAATGCTATAAAGATGTCTGGCTGTTGTTTCTAATGGTTCAAATATACTAAAATGAAAGCAAATCACAACTCCAGAGCTTTAAGATGTCCGCGCAACTGGGTTGTTTCTAATGGTTCAAATATACTAAAATGAAAGCAAATCACAACTCAAGAAACGCCACCGTGTGCTTGCCAAGGGTTGTTTCTAATGGTTCAAATATACTAAAATGAAAGTAAATCACAACGCATGGCTTATTGTAGCCAGGGCAACCACACAAAATTCGGAAATCGTATGAACTATATCAAAGAAAAAACAGAACCTTATCATATAAGTA
>ENA-OWPM01000553-OWPM01000553.1-human-gut-metagenome-genome-assembly--contig:-NODE-553-length-42511-cov-4.022305_pt1 | contig 42511 bp, 27 predicted proteins | sample MGYA00248267_ERZ651852 | MGnify/ENA primary metagenome ERZ651852 (study PRJEB26924, sample SAMEA4378228) | human gut metagenome | biome: human gut; feature: human-associated habitat; material: faeces...
TGCAGGAGATTACGGCGTTGCAATTATGTCGGGGGACAGAGTTGTAAATGTTCTTGACTCAAAGGATGGTATGCTCAATGAAAAGTCGTTATGTCTGCTGGAGCATAAAGACGCGTGTTATGTTGGTTCGGATGGTGGCGGAATAACTAAAATTGACAAAAACGGCAAAGTGACGCAGATAACAAAAAAAGACGGATTGTCATCGGATGTAGTTTTGCGTATGGTTAGTGAGACGGTCTATGGCGGAATGTTTATTGTTACAAGCAATGGTCTTTGTTATATGTCTAAAGACGGTAAGGTAAAGAGTCTTGATAAATTTCCGTACAGCAATAATTATGATATAGTATGCAATAAGAATGGAATCTGCTGGGTGCTTGGCAGTGCGGGAATCTATGAGGCAAAGATAAAGGAACTGATTAAAAATGTGAGAAGTGATTATCTGCTGATAAATTCAAAACATGGTCTTAGAGCATCACTGGTTGCAAATTCATGGCCATGCAGGGAAAGTGGTGCTTTGTATCTTTGCTGTGATACAGGTGTGGTAAAGGTAAATATGTCAGACGGCAGTAAGGGTGATGATTCATACCGTATGATTATGAATTATGTTGAGATTGATGGCGCAAAGGTGGCAATAGACCGTATAGATACATTAAAGATGTCGGCAGATTCAAGACAGATTACATTTGCACCGGAGATATTAAATTATTCTGTGAAAGATCCGTATATAAGTGTTAAGTTAGAAGGACACGACACAAAGAGGCGAACCTGTCTGTTAAGTGAGTTTAATAAGATAACATATACTGATTTAAAAACCGGAAGATATGTGTTTAAAATATCAATTTTAGACGGCTATGATGGAAATGTTATAGAATCAGGAAGTTATATTATTGATAAAGAGAATGAAATGTATCAATATTGGTGGTTCAGGCTTTATATCTGTATCATAGCAGGGCTTGTGCTTATATGGCTTACATGGTTTATTACGAGAACCTGTATGCAGAGGACAATGCTTAAACAGAAGCTCGAACTCGAATATGCAAAGAAACAGATTAAGATGAGCAATGAAACGATTCTCTCAATCGCACGCACCGTTGATGCAAAAGACTCCAATACAAGTCAACATTCATACAGGGTATCAGAGTATTCGGTTGCGATAGCAAAAAGACTTGGTTTTTCTGATGAAAAATGTGAAAATCTCCGCAAGATGGCGTTACTTCATGATATAGGAAAGATTGGAATACCTGATGCGATATTAAATAAGCCGGCGAAACTCACAGATGAAGAATATAAGATAATGAAAACTCATGTAACGCTGGGTGCTGATATATTAAAGGATTTCACGCTGATAGATAATGTAAATATAGGAGCATTGTATCATCATGAAAAGTATGACGGGACAGGTTACTGTTACGGACTAAAAGGTGAGGATATTCCTATTGAAGCACGCATTATCGGTATTGCGGATGCGTTTGATGCGATGACGGCAAACCGTGTATATCGAAAGCAGCTTGACATTGATTATGTGACAAACGAATTAAAACGCTGCAGTGGTACACAGTTTGACCCGAAACTGGTTAAGATAATGTTGTCACTTATGGATGAAGGTATCATTGATGTGGAAAGTTTATACGCAAGATCAAAAGGAGAAACGGAAGAATGAAAAAAAGATACGCATTATGCCTGATAACCTGTATTGTCATGACTTTATGTTTGTTTGGAATACATAATCTTACAAAAACGGAAGAAAAACATATTAAGGTTGGTTTTATTTTTGTAGGTGATGAGATTACACCTTATACAAACAATTTTATAAAGGCAAGAAATCATATCAAGGAGGTGTATGGTGACCGGATAGAATGTGTTACGACATACAATGTGACAGAGGGGCAGATTGAAAAACCTTTGCAGGAGCTTATCGACGGTGGGTGTGATTATATAATTGCGGCGAGCTATGGTTATGGACCGGATGTCAAGGCAGTGGCAAAAAAATATCCGAATATACAATTCTGCGTACCTACAGGAGATAATGCAAATGAAAAGCCGGTTTTGTCAAATTATCATAACTGTTTTGGAGAGATATATCAGGGCAGATATGTGTGTGGAAAAGTAGCCGGAATGAAGATAAAGCAGATGATAGATGAAAATATTATTACAAAGGAGCAGGCAAAAGTCGGTTATGTGGCGGCATTTCCGCTGCCGGAAGTAATATCGGGATATACATCATTTTATCTCGGTGTCAGGTCAGTAGTACCGGAAGCTGTCATGACAGTGAAGTACACAAATACCTGGTCGAGCTATTCTACGGAAAAACAGGCGGCAAAAGAGCTGGTTGATGAGGATTGTGTTGTTATATCACAACATTCAGATACGGTCGGACCGGCAGCTATATGTGAAAATGCTCAGAGGGATATACCGGTATATCATGTAGGGTACAATCAGAGTATGACAGATATTGCACCGACAAGATCGCTTGTAAGCTGCTGTGTGGATTATTCAAGCTATTTTGAGCAGTCGGTATATGCTTTATTGCATGATAAAAAGATAGAAGAATGTATTGACGGCCGTACCTATAAGCAGGATGCCATGGCAGGGATTGATAAAGGCTGGGTAAGGATACTTGATATAAACGAAGCAATAGTGCCAAAAGGAACAAAGGAGATGGTGGAGGACACTATAGAAAAAATTGAAAAGGGAAAACTGGAAGTGTTTTCAGGTCCTTTTACCGGTGTAAGTATTTGACCGGAATGATAAGATAAATCTTAATACTCCGTATAAAGAAAATGCAAATTCATCGTCACCGTCTTTTAGCTATGTTCTTGACGATGTTATCACTATTGAAAAAATGAAAGAGGAGTGATAAGTCTGCTGTACAGCAGCGGCTTACAGTTTACCGGCAGGTTTATGAATGTAATAAATGGAAGGCTTGAATGTTACATTTTGTTGTGTTCATTTACATTTTTCACTTGCTTTTCAGTCAGATGTTTGTTATATTTAACTATATAAAAGTGTAAATTATTTTAAGCTTTTGTCAAATATAACAATTATCCACGGATGACAGTACAGAAGTGGAAAAGAAAAAGATGAAAAACTAAAATATGCAGAAAAGGTACACGATTTTGGAGATTTTTTATCGGAGGTAAGTATGAGAAATTTAAGTAAAAAGCTTGTGAGCTTAGGTACTTGCATAGCTATATGCAGTACCGCAATATTGGCAGGTGGCTGCAGCAGTTCAAAAAATTCATCGACATCAAACGGAGGAAAGATTGATATGAAAGCACTTGAAAAAGAGGAAAAAGAATTAAAGCCTGATTATACGGTGAAATATGACGGCATAAAAAAGGCATCCATAGATGCAGGTGTAAGTGTCCATGATCCTTCTATATTAAAGGTTGATGATACATATTATATTTATGGCTCGCATATGTCTACTGCAAAGTCAACTGATCTTAGAAACTGGACAAGTATCGGTGACGGATACACAACGGACAATCAGGTATATAAAAACCTGTTGACAAATGAGAAAGCGTTTAAGTATTCAGGTGGAGCGTTCAGTGCTATTCCTACTGATGACAATGGAACTCATGTATGGGCACCTGATGTTGTATATAATAAGAAGTTAAAGAAATATTTCATGTATTATTGCACATCATCAACATGGAATGCATCAAATCTGTGCTATGGAACTTCTGATTCTCCGGAGGGACCGTTTGAGTGGAAAGGTGCTCTTATCTATTCGGGATTTACTTCGGATACTCTTAAGGATACGGATGTCTGTGATTATGTGACTGAAGATTATGCAAAGAAACATTACATAACAAGTAACGGTGGCGACTTTGAGGAATACAATTATAATGAGTGTCCTAATGCCATCGACCCTACTACATTTTATGATGAGGACGGAAAGATGTGGATGGTCTACGGCTCATGGTCAGGCGGTATCTTCCTGCTTGAGATTGATGAGAATACGGGGAAAGTCATTCATCCTAAAGCTGATGAGAAAAATAATGTTGACGCATATTTTGGAAAGAGACTTATCGGCGGCGGTCATGTAGCGATAGAGGGACCGTGGATTGAGTATGATAAAGAAGCCGGTTATTATTATCTGTTTGTATCGTATGGTTCACTTACAAGTGACGGCGGTTATCAGATAAGAGCTTTCCGCTCAAAGAAAGTTGACGGACCTTATGTGGATATGAAAGGAAATACACCAAAGCCGGACTCAGGTGATGAATCATTTTTTGGTCTTAAACTTTCAGGAAACTATATGCTCCCTAGTCTTGAAAAGGCATATAAGGCAACGGGGCATAACTCAGCACTTATAGATAGTGATGGAAAGAGATATATCGTAAACCATACAAGATTTGATGATGGAACAGAGGCTCATGAGCCGAGAGTGCATCAGTATCTTCTTAATGAAGACGGCTGGCCATGTATGCTGCCTTATGCGACAGACGGCGAGACGGTTTCTGAAAAAGGTTATGATAATGAAAAGATTATCGGAGATTATTATGTTGTAGACCAGGACACAACGGTAGACGGTGAGATAGCAAAGCCGTTTAAACTTATCTTTACTGATAAGGGCAGTGTGTTTGGAAAAGACATAAAAGGGATATGGACTGTTAAGGATGGTACATACTATGTTACGATAAAGTATGACGACGAAGAGTTTAAGGGCGTGTTCTGTGATATGAAAGATGAGGCAGGCACAAAGTGTATGACATTCTCAGCGGTAGGTAAGAATAAGAGCCTTTGGGGAGTAAAGTATTATAAATAGAAGCAACGGAGGAAAGGCAGATGGCAAAGAAAATTGATGCAAAGTTGAAACGACAGATAATAGATGTGAGTAAGAGCGTGGCTGCGTGGGTGTTTGTGACAGCGGCATCTTTTGGCTATTGGCTGGTGGTGCTTCTGATTGCTTCACTTGTGCTTCTCCATGTAACATTTGACTCCATACTAAAATATTCATTTGTACTTATGATAATAACTTCGGTGGTTTATCTCGGATTTCAGATTAAGAAATGGGTGAGATGAGCGTAGAGGGCTTATGTTATGGCTTAACTGTTACAATTAATGAATTCAAAATTCCGGATGAGATATATCCGGAATTTTTTTGGCGGTAAACAAATTTGGCATATAATGAAAATGCGTTTTAAAATATCAGAATATATATATCTTTTTTCATGATTTTTTATAATAAAAATTATTTTTAGTATAAAAAAGTTTATTGAAATTTTATGATTGAGATAATTGTAAAATAAATCAAATTTTGTTTAGTTGTTTCTAAATGTTTTATTTTAGGACAAATTTAGAAATTGTATTGTGCAAGGTGTATTAAGAATGGTACTGTTGTCAAGTGGGTTTTATGTGCATATTGCTAAAAAGTGGCTGAAATTTGTTATCAAGGTGAAAGAAATATACAACAATTTGACTATGATTGGCATTGACTTTTGTTCAAAATCATAGTATTATAAAATAAACTAAAGTAATTTATGAAAATATAAAAATACTTAAGCAAGAAACAATTTAAGGAGGAAGTTATGCGGCACAAAAAAATTGGAGGTAAGTTTAAAAAGACAGTTGCTGTCGGACTTATCGTGTCAATGGCACTTGGGTCTGCAACTCTCAGAAGTTTTGCGAAAGATGTAAGTGACGATAGTACATCAGGCTCAAAAACTGAAAGTTCGGATTCAGACAGTAAGTCATCAGTGACATCTGAAGAGTATTCCAGTGAGAGAATATCAACGATTTATACAAATATCAGCAAAAAATATAAATTGTCTGATTATACCGGTGAAGCGGTTTCGATACCGGTAGACAGTTCTGTTACGGGAAACAGCAAAAGTTATCTTACTACTAAAGTTAAAGGCTATGAAAAAAATAATAAAGTTCTTGATTTGACAAGTGGTAAAAAAGTAACACTTGATTTTGAGGTTCCGGAGGACGGTCTTTATTATATGAATTTTGATTATCTTTCATATGATGAATCAATACTTCCGGTTTCAATGAAGATGAAAGTAGACGGAGATTATCCGTTTTACGAATGTCGAAGTCTTGAGTTTGAGACAACCTGGAAATTAAGTGATGAACCGTCATATGACAGATATGATAATGAAGCGGTTACAATTCCAAATAAGCAGATACAGTGGGAAAACAAATATCTGATGGATTCAAGTTATCGCCATTCAGATCCGCTTAAAGTTCAGCTTACAAAAGGAAAACATTCCATTGAACTTAGTGTTGACGAAGGAAACTTCCTTTTAGGAAATATCTTCCTTGAGGCACCTGCAGCTGTTGAAGAATATAAAGGTTCTTCTGACAAAGCAGATGGAAAAGAACTTATTACGATTCAGGGTGAAGATTATACGACAACAAATGATTCAGCTATTCACGGCGTTGCCGAGTATGATACAAGTGTTGATCCATATCAGGCTAAAGATACGGTGTTAAATACGCTTGATTCTGATTCATTCAGTACGGCAGGTCGGAAAGTAACATATGAATTTGAAGTTAAGACAGCCGGAAATTATAAGATTGCAGCAAACTATCGTCAGTCAGAAAAAACAGACTTCCCTGTATTTTGTGATGTTGCAATCGATGGAAAAGTTCCAAACAGTGCATTTAAAGATTACAGCATGGCTTATACTACAAAGTATAAAACAGCTACCATGCAGGATTCAAAAGGTGAGGATTTAAGTGTACATCTCGAAGCAGGAAAACATACGATTTCTTATACCATAAGCATGAATCCTATTTCATATATTATGGAAGAGATTGATGAAGTAATGTCAGATGTAAATGACCTTGCACTTGAGATTACAAAGGTTGCCGGTACAAATGCTGATAAGTATCGTGACCTCAAGCTTTCAAAGTATATTCCAAATCTGGAAAAGACACTTTACAGTTATTCAGACAGACTTACAAAGCTTGAAAAGAGTGCTGTTAAGTGGAGCGACAGTGACAAGAATGTAGCTGTTATGTCATCGCTTCTTATCGCAGCAAAGCAGTTGAAGAGTCTTGCAGACAGTCCTGATTCGATTCCATATCGTATAGACGAGTTGTCAACAAGCTCAAACTCAGTAAACCATTATCTTGCAACAACGATTGATAACCTTATTGCAAACGATCTTGCAATAGACAGGATTTACATTTATCAGGATGGAGCAAAACTTCCATCGAAGCCGGGCTTTTTTAAGTCTTGTGCGATGAATATTTCAAGATTTGTGGCATCATTTACTGACCAGGCTTACTCAACAAAGAATACAAACAGCGATCATATACAGGTCTGGGTAAACCGTTCAAGCCAGTATGTGCAGATTATGCAGAAAATGATTGATGAAAAGTTCACACCAAAGACGGGAATCAATGTTGATATAAGTATCATGCCTGACCAGTACAAACTTGTACTTTCGAATTCATCGGGAAATGCACCTGATGTTGCGACAGGTATCAACTACACGATTCCTTATGAGCTTGGTATCAGAGGTGCACTTGTCAATATGGCACAGTATGATGATTTTAAAGAATCGACAGATGGTTATGAGCCGGGATTCTTTATGACAGGTTCAATAAATGATGGTATTTATTCAATGCCGGAGACAATGAACTTCTGGGTATTGTTCTATAGGACAGATGTTCTTGAAAAACTTAATCTTGAAATTCCGAAGACTATGGATGATGTAATAGATATGCTTCCAAAACTTCAGATGAGAGGTTTGAATTTCTATTATCCGACAGCAGGTATGACTCTTATGAGAAACTTCCATGGTACTACACCTCTTATCGTGCAGAATGGTGGTTCACTCTATGCTAAGACGGCAGCCAACGGCACGGCAATCGGAAATGAGAAGTCGGTAAACGGATTTACAAAACTTACGGATTTGTTTACTGTTTATAATATGCCTGTCAATGTTGATAACTTCTATCAGCATTTCAGAAATGGTGATATGCCTATCGGAATTGCGGATTATGCAACATTTAATATGCTTACAAATGCAGCTCCTGAACTTTCAAGTTCTTGGAAAGTTGCACTTATCCCAGGTACTCAGAAATCAGACGGAACTATTGACCGTTCAGTCTGTGGATGTGCTGAGAGCAGTGTTATCTTTAAGAGCAATTCTGAGAGACAGAAAAAGGCATGGGAATTTGTTAAATGGTGGTCTTCAACAGAGACACAGGCAGAGTTTGGACAGACTATTCAGATTACATATGGTGGTGAATATATCTGGCCTACGGCAAATACAAAAGCGTTTGCACAGCTTCCTATAAATTCTGATACAAAGAAGATTGTTGAAGAGACAGCAAAGAATGTTAAGGATGTTGCGAGAGTTCCGGGTACATATCTCCTCGAACGAGAGATGAGTAATACATTTAATGATATTGCCGTAAACGGTGATAACGAGCAGACGCGTATAGACAAAGCGGTTAAGACCGTAAACCACGAGTTTGAAAGAAAACTTGAGGAATTCGGATATAGTGACAGTGATGGCAAAGTAATAAAAGATTATAAAATTCCGACTTATGAATCTGTAAAGAAACTGCTTGGCAGAACAGATGATGACGAATAATATAATCGGAGGGATGAGAAAGAATATGGCTAACGAAAATAAAGAAAAATTAGTTAGAAAGCCCGGTAAGAAGAAAACCGGCATTAGAAAAAGAGAAAATTCAAACACAAACGGTTATCTCTTTATGCTGCCATATGCTCTTATGTTTGTGGTATTCATATTACTTCCGACAGTATTAGCGGTTGTACTTTCATTCACAAACTTTAATGCGATTCAGTTCCCAAAATTTGTAGGATTTTTGAATTACATTACACTTATTACAAGTGATGAAGTATTTATGCAGTATGTATTGCCAAATACCGTATTGTATGCGGTTGTTGTAGGTATCGGAGGATATATTTTATCCTTCGTGCTTGCATGGGCACTTTGTAACCTTACAAAAGTTCCAAGAACTATATTTGCCCTTATCTTATACTCACCGAGTATGACAGCAGGTGTTGCGATGACAGTTCTCTGGAAGGTTATCTTCTCAGGTGACCAGACAGGTCTTTTGAATGCATGGCTTATGAACCTCGGTCTTATAGACGAACCTATCATATGGCTTGTAAATACAAAATACCTTTTACCTATAGTTATTATCATAGGTCTATGGTCTTCAATGGGTGTAGGTTTCCTCTCAATGATAGCAGGTATCTTAAACTCAAATGAAGAACTTTATGAAGCAGCAGCTATTGATGGAATCAAGAATCGTTTCCAGGAAATGATATACATAACAATTCCTCAGATGAAACCTCAGATGTTGTTCGCAGCGGTTATGGCAATCGTAAATGCGTTCCAGAATGGTCTTATATCTACACAGCTTACCGGTAATCCGTCACCCGGATATGCGGCACAGCTTATTGTAAACCATATAGAAGATTACGGTTTCTTAAGATACGAGATGGGTTATGCGGCAGCAGTTTCAGTTGTATTATTATTAATCGTTCAGATATTCTCGAAAGCGGCAAATGCACTTTTGACGGAAAAAGACGATTTTTAAAAGAGGAGGAAAAAAGAAATGGCATATAAAGGCAAGAGAATTAATCCTCAAAAGTTTGAAAGAGGACAGATTAAGATTATCGCCATATTATTACCTCTCGTAATATTCATGGCACTACCAATCGTGTTTATTGCAAACCATGCGTTTAAGCCGATGGATGAGTTGTTTGCATTCCCGCCTACATTCTTTGTAAGAAATGCAACACTTGAAAACTTCACAAAGCTGATAAAGTTCAGCCGTACGGCAGGTGTTCCACTCAGCCGTTATGTATTTAACAGTTTACTGGTTACGGGACTGACAGTAGGATTGTCACTTCTGTTTACAACATTTGCGGCATTTGCTCTTGCAAAGTTAAAATTCAAGGGCAGACAGCTTATGATGAATATAAACCAGCTTGCTCTTATGTTTGTTGCAACAGCAGTTCTTATTCCAAGATACCTTGTTATCTGTAAAGTAGGACTTATCGACAGCATATGGGCACATATCTTACCATTGCTTGCTTATCCGGTAGCACTTTTCCTTGTTAAGCAGTTCGTGGAGCAGGTTCCTGATTCACTTATCGAAGCAGCTTACATTGACGGTGCAACAGACTGGACGGTTTACAGAAAAATCATTATTCCGATGATAAAACCGGCTATTGCAACAGCAGCAATCCTTGTTTTCCAGCAGGTATGGGTAAACATGGAAACATCAAACTACTATGTAAATGATGACAGTATGAAAACATTGACTTTCTATATGAACTCACTTGTCAATGTAAATAACACAGTCTCCGGTCAGGGTATGGCGGCGGCAGCCTCACTTATATTGTTTGTTCCTAACCTCGTGTTATTTATCATACTTCAGAACAATGTCATGAATACAATGGCACATTCAGGTATCAAGTAAATGAAGCTAGAGGAGGAGAAGGAACAGACATTATGAAAAAGAATAAAAATTTATTTAAGATTGTTTCTGTATTGCTCTTGGCATTCGTAATAACGCTGTCAACAGGATTAAATTCCGTAAGTGTTTCTGCAAACACACCATATCGTACATTTACAAATGACGGTTATGGACGGACGATGGAAACACAGACAGCGTACCTTGCACAAAAGACACTCATAAAATTCGGCAATGAATTTATGAGCAATCCAAGTGATATGTACATAACTTCTGACGGCACGATATATGTTGCTGACACAGGTCATGGGCGTATCCTGGTTGGTACAGCAGACGGAAAGTTATTAAACATTATCGGTAAAGGAAAGTTAAAAACACCAATGGGCGTATTTGTAACTTCCGACAAAAAGATTTATGTGGCTGATAAAGATGGAAAAGCGGTTTTTGTTTTTGATCAGAACGGAAAAGTTTTAAACAAGTACACAAAGCCGGATAGTCCGCTTTATGGTGAGGGACTTGACTTCCTGCCGCAGAAGATAGTTGTAAATGATGCAGGTGTTATGTATATCGTATGTCAGTCAAATACAAACGGTATCGTCGAGATTTCGCCGGAAGAAGGTGGAACATTCCTTGGATACTTTGGTACAAACTATGCATCAGTGAGTCTTCAGACTATTATCTATCGCGCTATCCTTACTGATGAGCAGAGAGCAAAGATGGTAAGTAATATGCCATCAACACCTGATAACCTTTCGATAGATACGAAAGGACTTATCTACACGGTAACACGTGGTGATGAGAATATGTCTCTTAAAAGACTTAACATCGCAGGTACAAACCTTATAAAAGGCGGTGTGAGTGATTATGATGAATCACCGGCGGCAGTTACAACAGGTAACCATGATAACATCTATGTTGCATCATCACAGGGTTACATCTACGAGTACAACAAACAGGGTGAACTTCTCTATGTATTCGGTGGTACTGATGATGGTACGCAGAGGGTCGGTCTTTCAACGCAGGTTACAAGTATTCAGGTAGATTCTAAGGACAATATATATGTACTCGACTCTGATAAAAAGCAGATTCAGGTTTATGAGCCATCAGAATTTACACAGCTTTTGCATAAGGCACTTTACCTTTATTCAAAAGGTCATTATACGGAAAGTAAGAAACCATTGCAGCAGGTTCTTCAGATGAACAGTATGTTTGATTATGCAAATAAGGCTATGGGTCGTGCATACTTCCAGGAAGAAAATTACGACATGGCACTTAAATATGCAAGACTTGCAAAAGATTATGAAGGATATTCAGATGCTTTCTGGGAAATACGAAATGAGTGGCTTAAAGACAATATTGTAGCAGCACTTGTGATAATAGTTGCATTGTGGGCAGCATTTAAGATTGTGAAATCTCTTGATAAAAAGAAGGGTATTCTCGCAAAACCTAAAGCAGCTATTGCAAACTTCAAGCAAAAGACATTTGTCGCTAATGTATGCTATTCAAAATATTTTATGAAACATCCTATTGATGGTTCATACGGAATCGCAAGAGAGGGCAGGGCATCATGGTCTGCACCGTCATTTATACTTCTTGTATTTATGATAGAGTATGTAATCAACAAATATCTCTGCGGTTTCTTACAGAAAACAGTAAGAGAAGGAAGATATGAGATTTTCTCAGATATTGGAAAGATTGTCATTGTAATGGCAGCCATTACATTATGTAACTATCTTGTATGTACTATAAATGAAGGTGAAGGTACGATAAAGAAGATTTATACATACTTCTGCTATTCACTTCTTCCATATGTAGTATATATACCATTTAGTTTCATATTGACACATATACTTACAACTAATGAGCAGTTCCTTATCACACTTCTTCAGTATGTAATTTACGGATGGGTAATTGTACTTGTGATACTTGGCATAAAAGAAGTAAATAATTACACGGCAAAGGAAACAGCCAAGGTTATCTGTATAACAATATTTACAATTTTGATTATGGCACTCCTCATATTCATAATTTATGTATTATGGGCTCAGGTATTTGAGTTTATTAGTGCCGTATTTGGAGAGGTGGTGTACCGATTTGGCTAAGAATAAGAAAAAAATCATAGCAATAGTTAGTGCATTGGCACTTTTAGTCGCAGCGGTACCGGTTATGTCACATGCGACCGGTGTTGATTCTGACAATGATGCAACAAGCACATCAGATGCGACAAGTTCAACGGATGCCTCTTCACAAAAGAAAGAAGAGGAGAATAAAAACAAGATTAAAAGTGACGGTGAAGTTGTTCAGGATGGTGCCGTAGGTAAGGTTGACAAGTCAAAATGGATAACACTTAAAGATTACAAACTTGTAGCCGAGAACGACACATATAAAATGTTTTTATATGAGCCTCGTCTTTCAATAATGCTTCAGAATAAGAAGACAGGAAAAATCATGGAGTCTACACTTAGTGATGAGAAGGATGATGGAAACAGTAACAGCGTATGGAACGGTTATATGAAATCAGGTATTGTTATCAATGCCATCAAAGATGCAAAGAATACATACCAGGTTGATCTTATAAATAACCAGAATACGATAAATGTAAACAAAGAGTCAGATGGATTTACGGCAGATATTTATTTTGATGAATATCAGTTTGGGCTTTCAGTAAATGTAAAACTTGACGGTGAAGATGTAGTAGTATCTGTTCCGGATAAATCTATCAAAGAAGATGCAGATGGTATTTATATTTCAACAATAAGTCTCTTCCCTCTCATGGGATATACATATCTTGATGACGAAGAAGGATATATGCTTATTCCTGATGGAAACGGAGCACTTATCAATCTTGACAATAAAGAGGGAAGATATACAACGGGATTTTCTCAGAACATTTACGGAAGTGATGCCGGATTTGATGATTCTGAAGTAAAGACTTATCTCTGGGATAAGATTGATATGGTAGAAGATGCAAATGAAGTCATCGCACCAATCTTTGGTATGGCTCATACAAAACAGCAGCTTGGATATATCGCAGTAGTAGAAAGCGGTGACAAGCGTGCGAGCATTGAGGCTCATCCAAACGGAGTTATGGTAAATTATAACCGTTGTTTTGCAAAATTTAAGTTGAGAGATATTTATGTTCAGCCTCTTAACAATTCAAATTCAGGTACGGTTACAAAAGCAGAAGAAAAACGCACTCACATGGATATGACAGTAAGATATATGATGCTTTCAGGTGATGACGCAAACTATTCTGCAATGGCAGCAAAGTACCGCAATTATCTTCTCGACAATGGTCTTGTCACAAAGAAAGACGACTCATACAACACAAGAGTTGATTTCCTTGGAACAGACAGAGAAGAATTCCTTGTAGGGACAAGAGCTGTCACAATGACAACAACAGAAAATATCTCTGACATATTTGGAGAGTTAAAGAAAAACGGAGTTGCAAGTCTTATATCAATGTATAAGGGATGGCAGAAAGGCGGTCTTTATAATGTGCCTGTCACAAAGTATAAAGCTGACAGACATATTGGCGGAACAGGTAAGCTTACAAAACTTATAAAAGATTCCGCAAAAGACAATTATCAGTTGTATCTTTACAATGATGCATTAAGACTTAACCCGTCAACAAACAAGCTTACATATGATATGATAAAGCAGGTCAACAAGAGAACATTTAAAGAGGAAGAAAAGAAAGAAGTATATGATACTTTCTATTATCTTACTCCATCAAAAGCCAATGAAGACCTTAGTGAGTTAGTTTCTTCATATACAGATGACGGAGTGAAGAATCTTGCAATAGCAGGACTTAGTAATACAATCTTTTCTTATAGCCTTAAAGGAAAGTTCTATACAAGAAATGACACTGCAAATGACAATACAAAGCTTATCGGCGATGTAGCAAAGAAAACAAATCTTGTACTTGAACAGCCTGTATCTTACCTTTGGAAAGATACAAATGCATTTCTTGATATGCCTCTTGGCTCATCAGATTATATGTATGTTGATGAGGAGATACCTTTCCTTTCAATGGTACTTAAGGGAATTATCCCAATGTATTCAAATTATGTAAACTTTGAAGCAAATAAACAGGAATTCCTTTTACAGATGGTCGAAGCCGGTGTTTATCCGTCATTCTATGTGACATATGAAAATTCATCAGACCTTATATATACGAACTCGTCAGATCTTTACAGTACGGAGTACAAGACATATAAGGACACTATCGTTAAGTATGACAAGGATTTAAGAAAACTTAATGAGGTTACAAAGGGTTCGGTTATTAAGAAACACGAGAAACTTAACAATGGAGTTACAGTAGTAACTTACGACAATGGCACAAAGATCTATGTAAACTATACAAGCGTTTCAAGAACGGTAGATGGTGTAAAGGTCGGGGCTATGTCATATTCGTATAAGGCAGGTGAGACTGAATGAGTGAAGAAATGAAGAAGAAAAAGAAAATGACAAAAGAAGAGAAAGAGCAGTTAAAGCAGTTAAAGAAAAGTGCTAAACCCGGAAAACTTGCGAAGAGAGATGCGATTACCGGTGTACTGTTTATATCGCCATGGATAGTCGGTGCGATTTTATTCTTAGCTTACCCATTGATCACATCGTTCAGGTATGCATTAAATAATATCAGCATCACACCACTTGGTATGAATTTTAACTTTGTAGGTTACGGGAACTTTACCCAGATACTCTTATCAGAGTCGGACTTTGTTACAAATCTTATAGACTATGTGGTATCAACTGTTATATCAGTACCTATTATAGTCGTGTTTGCACTTATTATATCTATGATGCTTAATCAGAAGATAAAAGGTAAGGGATTCTTCAGACTTATCTTTTTCCTTCCGGTTATCATCGTAAGTGGTCCTATCCTTGGAATGTTAAATGCCCAGGGAGCAGGAAGTATCACATCTATCGATACACAGGCAATAACAGAGGCAATAAAAGGATTTATGCCTGCTGCACTTGCAACACCTATTTCAAAACTTTTTGAGAATATGGTAACAATACTCTGGTATTCAGGTGTGCAGATACTTATATTCCTCTCAGCATTACAGAAGATTGACAGATCAATGTATGAAGCTGCAAAGATCGATGGTGGTTCAGGATGGGAATGTTTCTGGAAGATAACACTTCCAAATATCAAGCCAATGATACTTTTAAATATTGTATATACCATAGTATTTATTTCAAACAACGATCAGAACTCGATTATAGGACTGATAAAGACAGCAATGTTCTCTGGAACAGAAGAAAAGGGTTATGGATATGCATCAGCGATGGCGTGGTTGTATTCAGTGGTAGTTCTCCTTATTGTAGGTCTGTTCTCACTTGTATTCTTAGCTAAGAAAGATGTATATGAGAAACAGGTTAAGAGAGCGAAGAAAGCCCACAAGAAAGAACAGCGTCAGCTTAAGAAGATAGAAAGGAGGAGCGCAAGAAATGCCAAGAAGAACGCAAAAGCAGCAGCCTAGTACGGCAGTTGTATCAACACAGCCAAAATTTACAAAAGAAAAGTTACACAAATTCCTTTTAGGCTCCAAAGAGAAAGAAGGATTCTTAAAGGTATTTGTTATATATGCACTCCTCATCTGTATCGGATTTATATATATTTATCCTATTCTTTATATGGTGAGCCAGAGTTTCATGACACTTGATGACCTGCTTGATTCTTCAATCAACTGGATACCGTCAAAGTTAAATTTAGACAACTATAAACAGGCAGCTCAGAGTATGGATTTCTGGAAGTCTTTCGGACAGAGTATAATAATTGCCGGTGCACCTACACTTTGTAATCTTCTTTCGTGTTCTGTAATCGGATACGGACTTGCCCGTTTCGAGTTCCCTGGAAAGAAAGTTGTACTTGGAATCATCCTCTTTACATTTATTCTTCCAAGTCAGATTACAATGATACCTACATATGTACTTTATTCTAACATGGGTATTCTTGGAACAATCTGGTCATTTGTACTTCCGGCACTCCTCGGAATGGGTATAAATGCACCGATATTTATATTGATATTCTGGCAGTTCTTCAGACAGGTGCCAAAGGTACTTATCGAAGCTGCACAGATTGATGGAGCAGGATATCTTAAGTCATTCTTTAAAATATCACTTCCATCTGCATCACCTGCTATCATTACAGTATCACTTTTCTCATTTGTATGGTACTGGAATGAGTCATACCTTACACAGATGTATGTATCAGGTGTTACGACAAAATCGGGCTGGTCATCACTTGTTATCAAGCTCGGTGACTTCGCATCAAACTACTCAGATTATGCACAGACTGCAACAACAGCCGTAACAAGTATAAATGAGTCGATAAACATGGCGGGTACAATGCTCAGCATACTCCCATTGCTTGTAATGTATTTCGTTCTCCAGAGATACTTCGTAGAGAGTATTGATAGAACAGGTATTACGGGAGAATAAAGAGTTAAATTGTATAACAATTTAACTCTGCAAAAAAACCATATATGCAAGTTTTTTTGCTCGGATTAAGCAAGAAGTAACATGATTTAGCTTTGAGAAGAGTATTTCTAAGGCTGCAACGAACGCAGCCTAAGAAGTAGAAACTTCGCAAAGCAGAGTAGTTACATGAATTTGCTCGGATTAAGTAGAAAGTAACAGTTCAGCCTTTCATTTTTGAAATGAAAGGCTGTTTTGTCAATTATCTTTTTATAGATGAACTGTTACTTTAAAACAAAAAATCATTAATGGTAAGTTTTGCATTGGTGATTTTTTGTGTTTTTTGTGAATAAAAATGTATAAATTGTAAATGACTTCATAAAAAGTTAAAATATTTCACAAAAAACTATAGCATTTGTGAAAAAAGTGTGATATAATATACAACATAAAATGAACTAAAAAGTTATCTAAATATTAAGGAGGAAAACTATGAGGAAAAAACTTATGGCACTTCTGCTCGCCGCATCTATGGTAGTAGGTATGACAGCTTGTGGAAGTAATGGCGGTTCCGTTTCAAAAAATAGTGCAAAGGATGTTTCCGGAAAATATGATGAAACAACTATTGATGGAATCAAGTATAAGAAAGCAAAGGATATTACAAGTGATAAGATTGAGCTTACATATTATCACTTTGATCAGGATGAAACAGTTAAGTATCTTGCAAAGCGTTTCATGAAGATTTATCCAAATATTAAGGTAAATGTTAAATATCAGAATGTTGCTAAGTACAATGATTCATTACTTACAATGGTATCAAATAAGGAAGCACCTGATGTAATTATGTTCTCAGATGCAGATTTTGCACTTAATAACAGACTTGTGATGGATATTTCATCATATTGGAATTCTGATCCTGAGACAAAGGAAGTTGCATCAACAGTTAATGACTGCGGACTTGGATGTTACGGAACAGAAAAGAGATATGCAGTACCTGTTAAATTCTTCCCTGGTGTTATGTATGTTGACAGAAATGTATTATCAACACTTAATGTTAAAACACCTTCAAGAAACTGGACATGGGATGACATGATTAAGCTTATCAAGGATACTACAGTTAAGAAGTCATCAGATGGTATGGCTTATTATGGATGTGGTTACTACAACAGACTTGATTCATACTATGGAATTGCTGCTAAGCAGACAGTTCAGGGTGAGTTCGGTTTTGACGGAACACAGTTTGACCTTACAGCATGGGCTAAAGGTGAGCAGCAGTTTGCAGAACTTAAACAGGGTGGATATATCGCACCTCAGACACAGACACTTGACATGGAAAGCTGGATGGGTGACTTCGATGCATGGTGTGGAGCTTCAAGCCATGTAGCACTCTTTACAGAAGCATTCTGGACATATCAGGGAACATGGGCTACAAAAGCATTCCAGAAATATAACCTTGATATCGTACCTTATGTAATTCCTGCAGTAAGTAAGGAAGATGCTTCAAAAGACCATCATTCAATCGCAACTATCGACTTTGGTGGTGTTACAACATCTTGTAAGTATCCTCGTGAAGCATATGAGCTTCTTAAGTTCATGAGTTTTGGCCAGGATGGATGGAAGACAAGAATTGAGCTTTACAATGATGAGAGCCAGAAGAACTCTAAGGGTCTTGCACTTAAATATGATGTTATGCCTGCACCTATCACAACAAATTCAGACATCTGGAATGATTATATCAAGATGTATTGCAAGGGTATGGATGATGAGCATGTTAAACTTTGGAAAGAATACTTTGCAAGTTGTATGCAGCCTATCCCATACGGATGGACAAGTATCGCAGGATACTGGAACTATTGTAATGAGTACTTCAACAAGATTGATATTCATAACAAAGTTGACAGCGGAGAAAAGAAAGCTGCTGATTATATAGACGAAGCAACAAGAAAAGCTAACTGGTATCATGCAAAAGCAATGCTTAAATACTTCGGAAAGAGCGGTTATAATGTTCTTTCAGATGCTGACATCGCTAAGTATGAGAAGATGGAAAAAGCTAATAAATAATTAAGTTTTTTGAATTTAAAGCGAATATAAAAAAGAGGAGATTCCGAAAGGTTTCTCCTCTTTTTTATGTTATAGGAAAATGTTCGTAAAGTAGTGGGGCACCAGGAGCAAAATGCTGTTTTTGCTCTTTTCTATATAAAAATAATAAAATATTTGTATATAAAAAGACATAAATTTATGTAACAGTTCAGCCTTTTATTTCCTCAATTCATAAACCTGCCAGCAAGCTGTCAGTCGCTGCTTCGCAGCTTTGGTTTATTTCATTTCAGAAATGAAAGGCTATTCTACCATAAAAAGATAATCAACAATACAATGAGCAAGCTCAAGTATTGTCAATTATTTTTTATGGCTGAACTGTTACAAATTTATTAAAAAAATAACAAAAACGGTTGTCAAATCGTATAATTTAAGGTATAATTTAATTGATATTAAAATACTTTAGTAAAAGGTAAAATTTAAAATAAAATCAATAAAGGAAAAGGAGAAAACAAATGGCAGAAAACAAAGAACTTAAGTACAATGAACCGTGGATATTGCAGAGAGCAGATCCATTTGTATGCAAAAAGGATGGCTGGTATTATTTTACGGCATCTATTCCAAGTTATGACTGTATCGCACTCAGACGCTCAAAAACTCTTGACGGTCTTAAAGATGCGGAGGAAGTTGTAGTATGGAAAAAGCATGAGAGTGGAATTATGAGCAAACATATATGGGCTCCGGAGCTTCATTATCTTTTCGGAAAGTGGTATATCTATTTTGCGGCAGGAGAAGCAGAAAATATTTGGAATATTCGTCCATATGTGCTTGAGTGTCAGGGTGATGATCCTATAAATGATGAATGGATAGAGAGAGGAAAAATGCAGAGAGCAGATGATGATATATTCTCATTTGAAGCATTTTCACTTGATGCTACTATCTTTGAAAACAAAGGAAAATATTATTATGTATGGGCTGAAAAAGTAAGCGTAGGTCCACAGATTTCTAATCTTTACATTGCTGAGATGGAGTCGGGATATAAGCTTAAGACGGTTCAGGTACTTCTCACAACACCTGATTATGACTGGGAGCGTCATGGTTTCTGGGTAAATGAGGGACCGGCAGTCATCAAGCATGACGGAAAGATTTTCCTTACATATTCAGCAAGTGACACAGGTATAAATTATTGTATGGGTATGCTTACGGCTGATGAAAATTCAGATGTACTCGATCCATTATCATGGAAGAAAGAGAGATACCCGGTTCTCAAGACCAATGAAGAACTTGAGATATACGGACCGGGACATAACTCATTTACAGTAGATGAGGACGGAAACGATGTTATGGTATATCATGCAAGAAAAGAAGCTGAGATAGAGGGAGATCCTCTTTACAATCCTAACAGACACGCAATGCTTATGAAGCTTCGCTGGGACGAGGATGGAAGACCAGTATTTTCTTACAAAGACTGATGGAGGAGCAATATGGCAAAACTTGTAATTAATGAAAACAAAGAATTAAGTACGATCGAACCTGAAATTTACGGTCATTTTTCAGAGCACCTCGGAAGATGTATCTATGAGGGAATTTATGTAGGAGAAAATTCTGACATACCTAATGTAAACGGTATGCGTACAGATGTAGTTGAGGCATTAAAGGAACTTAAAGTGCCAATGCTTCGCTGGCCCGGCGGATGCTTTGCGGATGAGTATCATTGGAAAGATGGTATCGGACCAAAAGAGACGAGAAAGAAAATGATAAATACCCACTGGGGCGGGGTTGTTGAGGACAACAGCTTCGGAACACATGAGTTTATGGAACTTTGCCGTCAGTTAGGCTGCAAGACTTATGTAAATGGAAATCTCGGAAGCGGAACGGTACAGGAAATGTCAGAATGGGTTGAATATATGACATTTAATGGTATATCACCTATGGCAGATCTCAGAAAAGAGAATGGACATGAGGAGCCGTGGAATGTTGATTTCTTTGGTGTCGGCAATGAAAACTGGGGCTGTGGCGGAAATATGACTCCTGAGTTTTATGCAAATGAGTACCGCCGTTATCAGACATATGTTAGAAACTATGACCCTGAAAAACCTATAAAGAAAGTCTGCTGTGGTGCAAATGTCGATGATTATTTCTGGACTGAGGGTGTTATGAAGACCTGTTTCAGCCATGCAGAGTGGGCACATGGATTTATGGATTATCTCTCACTTCATTATTATGTGCATCCGGAAGGATGGGAGATAAAGGGAAGTTCAACGGACTTTGACGGTGATGTATGGTATAAGACGCTTAACAAGGCACTTCATATGGATGAGCTTATAACAAGACATGGAACTATCATGGATAAGTATGACCCTGAGAAAAAAGTAGGAATGTGTGTTGATGAGTGGGGGGCATGGTACACTTGTGAGCCTGGAACAAATCCGGGATTTTTGTATCAGCAGAACACTGTAAGGGATGCCCTTATCGCAGGAATTACGCTTAATATATTTAATAAGCACAGTGACAGGGTAAAGATAGCAGCACTTGCACAGATGGTAAATGTACTCCAGTCAGTGCTTCTTACAGAGGGCGACAAGATGATAAAGACACCTACATATCATGTAATGCATATGTATAGACATCATCAGGGAGCAAAACTCCTTGAGAGCAGTGTGACAGGAATAGACGAGATTGGTCCTGATGAGTGGAAGGTGCCAAAAGTAACAGAGTCAGTATCAAAAGATAAAGACGGAGTTATCACTATCACACTCAACAACCTCTCAATAGAAGCGGCAGAGGAAGTGGAGATACAGCTTTCAAACGGTGAGTACAAAGTGGCAGAGTCACGCATAGTAACAAACAGTGATATGCACGCTCACAATACATTTGAAGCACCTGAGGAAGTAGTAGAAAAAGACTTTGCTGATTATGAAGTTAAAAACGGAAATATCGTAGCAAAGCTTCCGGCAAATTCGGTAGTAGAGATAAGAGTACAGAAATAAATTAAAAATAAACGAAATCAGGTCATGCCTCGCAGTAAACTGTGGGGCATGACTTGACTTATATAATGAGGGTTATTATGGCACATATATGTAAAAAATGTTTTCTTCGTGAAATGGCAGAAGAAGATGCAAAAATGATAGAAAAATATAAAAAAGGTATAAAAGAGATAGACCGTGTATCAGATAAAAAATACGAGGAGAGGCTGGCAGTCTGCAAAGAATGTGATCTGCTTAATGCTGGGACTTGTGGTGCTTGCGGATGTTATGTAGAGCTTAGGGCTGCGGCGAAAGTGGGGAGATGTCCGCATAAATTTTGGTAGGGGACTTTTTCTTGGGGGAGTGACGACAAACAGGACTTATATATGTTTTTAGGCGGCACGCTTGCGCTATAACAAACACGCAGCTAACGCACCTAAATACGGTGCGCAAGTGCCGGCGAGTTTGAAATGCCGCTTGCCAAACATATATAAGTCCTGTTTATCTGTACATCGAGGTATGTAAAAGAAAAAATCAGAAAAAGGTAATTATTTTACATATAAAGACCTCAACAAAGTAATAACGATAGTAATATACGAAAATTCACCCACAATCTGTAAATCGGAGAATTTAAAAGGTGCATATCTGCATAAGGGAAAGATGAAATTTGATACCGGACTTGATATGGAAATGTATCAGGAATGTTATATAATTGCACTTGACGAGTTTAAGAAAAGCGAATATTATTTAAGTAATGATATAGGAAATAATACAAGAAAAAATGTAAATGCGTGGCTGTCACTTTTTGTGACGGATGATATAGAAAAGATAGATAGAAATATTGAAAAATATCCGTGGCTCGAAGAAATATATATTGAGATGGTAGAATATCTTGTAAAACCGGAGGAGGTGTTTAATATGTATTCAGAAGCTTTAAGAATATTGGATGAAAATACTGTAAAGTATATGGTGGATGAACTCAAAGGTGAGAATGAGGAACTGAGAGTAGAGAATACTGAACTTAGCAACAAAGTGCTTGCTTTTCAAAAGAAACAGAACGAAAAGGAAAAGGAAATTATCAAAAATATGTATAAAGCTAATCTTACTATAGAGCAGATAGCAGAAATAACGGGAAGTGATATAGAAAAGATTGTGGAAATAATTTCTTAAATTTTTTAAAAGATGCATATAAAATATTTTTGATGATATGTTGCAGCAGATACTTTTATAAAATTCCAAATTATAATTATTACAGCAAAGCCGTTTTGGAGAATTATTAAAAATCATTCTCCAAAACGGCTTTTGTATATTGATATAAAGCTATATTATTTTTTTGATATTACGCCCAAACATTTATATATTATTCAAAGGTTTAGCAAAATCTCCTGAGCCATGTGTACATTTCTCCGGCACCTCTGTTGCCCCAGTTTGCATAAGGAACATATGTTATCTCTTTATAGCCAAGCTCTGCAGGTGTATCTGAGTAGAGTGCTTCGTCGTCGTACTGTTCAGGATTTTTGATGGTCTTTCCGTGTGCTTTGATGACTGTTATTCCACCAAGTGTATTCTCATCCCAATATTCGCTTATCGGTTTTGTTATATCTACCATGATTGATGAAATGTTTTCTCCGTTGTCTACCTGTTCTGCACAGTAAACAAGAGGACCTTTTTTGATGGCTGCCTTGCCTGCATCTGCACGAACTTTTGGATTTGCATATACAAAGTGTGCCGGCATTTCAAAGTTTATCTCTATATCAGTTCCACGCCATGCTGATGCTATGTCAGCTTTTGAGAGGACTGCATAACCGTTTTCAGTGCGGTAATCAGTTATGTCACTGCCGTTAATTTTTATTGTGAAATTATGTGCATATGAAGGTATTCTGATATAGAGTTTTTTGTTGGCCTCGGAGTTCTCGGTTGTTACGACTGCATCAGGAATATCTGATATTGATATGGAGATTTTTCCGTCAAATGGGAATTTTGTATGTATATCAAGCTTTTTAAAGCCACCGAGTGCTGTTGTCTTATATTCACCGCCTGCAAACATATTTATAAAGAGTCCGTCATCACTCTGCATGAAAAGATATTCGCCTAGAGAACTCAATGTTCTTGCGATATTAGGAGGGCAGCACGCACAGCCGAACCATTTCTGTCGTACAGGTTTTACATGGTTTTTATCAGTTGCCGGAATACAGTTATCAGGCCATACTTCAAGCGGATTAACATAGAAGAAACTCTTTCCGTCCATTGCGATACCTGCAAGTACGGTATTCATAAGTGCAAGTTCCATTGTGTCTATATATTTACTGTCTCCGGTTATCTGAGCCATGCGGCGGCAGAAGAGAGCAAGTCCTATTGAAGCACAGCTTTCCGAATAGTTTGTATCGTTTGGAAGGTCATAATCCGTAGTAAAGCGTTCCATTACTCCTGAACTTCCGATGCCGCCTGTTATATACATTCTCTTGTTGATAATATTGTTGTAGAGGTTTTCGCAGGCTTCAAAGAGTGACTCATCCTGATATTTCTGTGCTATATCAGCCATTGCACAGTAGAGATATGTGGCTCTTACGGCGTGTCCTTCTGCCGTTTTCTGTTTTCTTACAGGAAGATGGTTCTGACCATATTCGTTAATGTAAGGATTTGGGTCGTGCCATACATCTATGAAATCCTCGTTTTTGCTTTCATTAAACAGATAATTAGGTTCTGTACCGCGTCTGTCTACAAAATCTTTTGCCATGTCTGAGTATTTATCATCCCCCGTGACATCGGCGAGTTTCATAAGTGCAAGTTCTATTTCTTCGTGCCCCGGAACTGCATTTTTATATTTTTCAGTGTGGAATACTTCGCAGATAAGGTCTGCGTTTTTCTTCATTATGTTTAAAAATTTATCTTTTCCGGTTACCTCATAATAAGCTATCGCAGCTTCTATAAAATGTCCTGTGGTGTAAAGTTCATGTCCCTCTTTGAGGTTACAATACTGCTTGCCCGGATGCAGGATAGAAAAGTGGGTATTGATATAACCATTTTCCTGCTGTGCTTTTCCTACAAGGTCTATTGCGTCATCAGCAAGTTTTTCAAGTACCTCATTAGGTTCATAGGAGAGGGAGTAGGCAACGGCTTCAAGCCATTTGGCAAGGTCGGTATCCTGAAATACCCAGCCGTGAAATGTACCTTCTTTAAGTCCTGCAGCAACTTTAAAGTTGTCGATACAGTAGCTTGGCTCTGCGTCAGCTACTTCATCGTTGAGTGCTTTCCACTGGTAAGGGATGATTTCTTTAGTGACAAGTCCGGTGTATTTGTTCCAGAAAAAATCATCAACATTAAGTGCTTTTAATGGCAGTAAGTTTAATTTTTTTGTTCTCATACTATTCCTCGTTTCCGGAGCATATAAGCTCCATAAATCGTTAATGACATATGCTGACAGCTATGGTTCAGTCGGCATATGTAAATATTGTGCTTAATATTAAAAAGATGTGTAAAACATAAAAATGCTACATATTTTAATATACATTAAAGTAATTTAATTATATCTAAAAATAGATTGAAAGACAAGTGTAAAATGTTATATTTAGTGTATTTATTTCACCTTGACGAAAAATGTTGATAAGTGTACTTTTTTGTGAAAATGTAAAAATCGTAACAGTTCAGCCTTGCATTTAATAAATTCATAAACCTGCCAGCGAGCTGTCAGCCGCTGCTATGCAGCTTAAGTTTATTTCATTTATAAATGAAAGGCTATTCTACCCAAAAAAGATAATAAACAATAAAATAAGCAAGCTTCTTTATTGCCAATTATCTTTTTTGTGCTGAACTGTTACTGAAAATCTAAAACATTTTAGTTTTTGTTTGACTAATTTCAGTTTATTATGTATAATGTTTATGAAAAATGTTATATAATTTATGTAAAAAATTGAATTTTTTTGTTAAAAACATTAAAAAATAGTCATATAATACATTGACTATTTTAGGCGTATATAAAATAAAAATGTAAGAGAATCATATAAAAAGAGTTGTTTTGTTATTTTGAGATGCGTAAGTTAGTGGTAAAATATTTTTTGCCTCTAATTTAATTTTATAAAAGATATCTAAGGGAAAAGAGGTTGAAAAATTGTTACATATAACATCATTGGACGACGGAATAGAAATATTCAAAGCACTTGGCTCCGATGTCAGAATACAGATATTAAATATATTGCTCGAAAACAGCAATATGAGTATGAAAGATCTGGCAGCAAGGCTGAATATAACAAATGGAGCACTTACGGGACATATCAAAAAACTTGAGAGCTGTGGACTTATTACAACATCGGCAGAGTCGGTAGTGCATGGCAATCAGAAGATATGCTCAGTTCACTGGGACAGGATAATAATTGACCTTGAAAAACAGGTTGGGGATGAGAATGTTTATAATACGGAAGTAAAGATAGGTCATTATTCAAACTATGATATTACACCTACATGTGGTCTTGCATCAAGCAAGGCACTTATCGGCGAGGTTGATGATGCAAGGTACTTTGAGCATCCTGACAGATACAATGCTGAGATACTCTGGTTTACAAATGGTTTTGTAGAGTATGTTATTCCAAATTTTATTCCTGGATTTCAGAAGATTACACAGATATCAATCACAATGGAGCTTAGTTCAGAAGCACCGGGAGTAAACAGTGACTGGCCGTCTGACATAGAGTTTTATCTTAATGATAAACCGCTGGGATGCTGGACATCACCTGGAGATTTTGGTGATGTTAAAGGGCTTTTCACACCGACATGGTGGCCTGAAAACTGGAATCAGTACGGACTTTTAAAACTTCTTGTTATAAACAGAAAAGGCACATTTATAGATGGTCTTAAGATTTCGGATGTTACGATAAATGATTTTAATTTTGATTACAGAAGCAATATAAGATTTAAACTCGGTGTGGATGAAAATGCCACGCATAAGGGTGGTCTTACATTGTTTGGAAAGTCATTTGGAAATTATGGTCAGGATATTAATGTAGCCATCAGCTATACACCTATGACAGAGGATGAGATTTAAATATAATATAAATGTAAAACAGAACTGTTTAACAGTTCTGTTTTATTTGTTTTTTGCTGCAATAAAAATCCCACGGAATTTTACTGTTTCTAAAATTCCGTGGGATTAAATCATATTAATATGGCAGTTTGTCCGGTCGGACAATATTTATTTTTATTGTATAGCAAAGCACTGGTTTTGCTATTTTTTAATGGTTGAGCTTTGATAGCTGATTACTTAACTGTTACTTTATATGTAACCTTGTATTTGCCCATCTTTGCTGTTATAACAGCTTTACCTTTCTTCTTTGCAATAACTTTACCTGAATTATTAACTGCAAGTACGGCAGGTTTGTTTGATGACCATTTCACATTTGATAACTTAACACCATAGCCTTTTACTTTGAATTTAGCTGTTTTCTTTACTTTAAGAGAAGCCTTTTTGCTTGTGAACTTGATATAAGCTTTCTTGACTGTAAATGTTTTTGTGAGTGTCTTTGTCTTGTCACCTGAAGTTATTGTTGCAGTAACAGTAGTAGTACCGGCTTTTTTAGCTGTGAGAATACCATTTGATGTTTCAGCAACACCCGGATTTGAAGAAGTGTATGTAACTTCTTTTGTAATGCTTGGTGATGCTGAAACAGAAAGCTTAGCTGTTTTACCGGTATTTCCGCCTGCATAGAGAGTAGTTGCTGATGCATTAAACTTCAATGTCGGATATGCAGCAGATTCTTCTTTATATTTTTCTTTTACATTTTTATCAGAAAGTGCAGTTGAATAAAATTCAATATTGTCAAACTGTGCATTCTGTACATCTTCAAGGTACGACATAATACCGCTTCCTATACGGACATCATCAATATCGGATAATTTGTTATCTGAAAGTGCTTCTGAAAGAGAAACTTCCTGATTTGCACTTAAATCACCGTCAATATATGTTTTAACACCATCTTTAGAGACTGTATAAACAACATGACTCCATCTGCCTGAGATAAATGATGTCTGGTAACTTCCTTTTGCTGTTCCTTCCAAGCTTGCAAAGTCTGCGTAAACGCTTGAATGGAGTGCCGTGTATGGATAGCAGTTACGGTTCTTTGATGATTTTGCTTCAAATAATGCAGTTGCATCTGTAGTTTCTGAATTAACTTTTACCCACATTCCAACAGTAAAACCTGATTCATCAATGTTTTTAAATAGGTCGGAAGGAAGTGATAAATAGTTTTCATTACTCTTTGTATTTTTTATAGTAAGAACATTACCGTACCAGTTATCTTTGCTTACTTTTGCATTGCCGATAAGTGTTGCGGCAGCACTATTTTTTCCGCTGTTTGCTACTGATTTTTCACTTACGGATTCAAAGTCATATTTATAATCAGGTATAAGTGATGAAGCAAGAACTGTTGTTTTGTATGTTTTTGTAACAGTTTCATTTCCTGATTTTATAGTGGCAGTGAGTGTAACTTCTGTATCATTTTCAGGTCTTGTAACTTTTCCGTCATTTGCGATAATGTCAGCGTTGCTTGAAGACCATGTGATAGTTGAGCTATTAAATCCTTCTGTAGGAAGTGTGATGTCAGAAGTTGTCTTTGATATTACAGGACGGTCTGCATCAAGGTTTCCTGCTGCTCTTTCAAGGATTTCTTTGTCCGTGTACTTATAAGCATCTTTTTTTACACCCCAGACAGACTGGTTATTTGTTCCGATTGCCGTAAATGTCATAACTTTTTTGCAATCAGATGATTCATCATGCTGAAGGAAGAATACACCGCTGTAAGTTACTTTGTTTATAACAGCGTTCATATAATATGTGCCGTCTTTTGCTGTCCATGTACCTGTTACATCACCTGAAATGGTACCGTCTGCATTTAACTTTATCGACTGGGTCTTAGCAGTTGCAACACCCGATTTACCGTGGTTTACAAATTCGTATTCGCCGACTATATCATCTTTGGCATAACCTGTCTTTGAAATCTTATCACCTTTGTTTTCAAAAGGAGCAGTAACAGGCCAGCCTTCTTCATTCTGGAACTGCTGGTGAACTCTTACTTCGTGATAATCATCGCTGTCAGAAAATCTTGTGTGGTAGATAAGATACATCTGACCGTCATCATCTATCATTGCTGAGTTGTGCCCCTCGGCTTTGTAATACTTATCAAGGCATGAGAACTTGTATGTTCCCATAACTTTTATACCTACATCATTGTGGTCTTTGCCGTTTGATACATACATATTTGCGTTATTGCCTGCTGCATCGACGAAAGGTCCGTCAGGATTTTTTGAGCGGAAAAGTCTCATGTTATATCCGCCGTCAACACCAAGCCAGTCATATGACATATATAAATAGAAGTAATCCGTTTTTTCATCGTAGAGTATGAAAGGACCCTCACCTGAAGTTGCCTTACCTCCGGCGATTCTTGTACCGAAATACTGGTCTACCTGAAGTCCGTCATCTCTTGTATATGTCTTGCCGGGATATTTTGCCTTGCCGGTAGCAGGGTCAATCTCAAGTGTGAATATACCGCCTGACCATGAACCGTAAGTCATCCACATCTTTCCGGATTTATCATAGTAGATTTCCGGATCGATTGCATTAGGAGCATAAGAATTGTTATAAGAGTCTCCTGATGACCAGGTTGTATCATATTTTTCAATCTGACCGCTCTTTATAAGGTCCGGAATATTTGTGTTTGTATAACTTGTATCTTTAGAACCCTCGAAAGCCGGTTTATTCTTTGTGAAACCTGAGTAGATAAGAGTATCGACACAAGTGAAAGGTCCTTCAATGCTCTGTGAGACACCAAAAGCAATGACTGAACGCACTGCTGTTGAACTTGTGCAGAAGTAGATCATATATGCACCTTTTGTACCGTCAGTGTTTATATAATCAGGATTCCAGAAAACATCAGGAGCCCATACATTATAAAAAGAAGCATCTTCATCATGGTCACCTGCCCACTTAAATGGCTTTTTAAGATTTTCAGGCATATTTCCGAAAACAAAGTTGTTTGTTGCACTGGTTGAATCACCTGCATTAAGATCGTTTGAAAGCTTTGTCCAGTTTACAAGGTCAGTTGATTTTGCTGCAGCAGTGTGTGAACCATATACATAATATGTACCGTCACTTGATTTTGTGATAGATGGGTCATGCACGGAAACTCTCGTAGGAGAAGTCGTTACATGAGTTACGCTTGCAGCTTTTGCAACAGATTCATTATTAAATAAGGAAAGACTTGGTAATGAAGTCGTTGCAGTTGACAAAGCAAGTGCTGTCGAAAGTACGATGGCACCAGCCCGCTTAAAGTTTTTCTTCATAGTGTTACCTCCGAAAATTTGTTTTTTGTTTATAGTTATTTCATATAAAAGAATAACATATTATGTACCAATTTACAACAAAAATACTATTTTATTTTGAAAAAAACTAAAATAATTGTGTCAAAAATATGTAAAATGCATAAAAAACCTAAAAAAATCCATCTTTTATATTGCAAGTTTTGCATAAATTGTATATAATATTAAACAAATTATAAAATAATTTTTGTTTTGCTAAAAATTATAAAATAACAAATTTCTTGGGAGGAGAACACAGTATGAGAAAGACAAAATTATTTGCAAGCATACTTGCACTCAGCCTTGTTGCTACATCTGTTCCTGCGGTAAACAGTTTTTCAGGTTCAGACAAAGCAGAAGCATCTGAGACGGAAGTGTCTGTAACATCAGGCAGCAGTATAGTTAAAGAACCGCTCGGAGAGGGTGAAGTTGAAGTGGCAAAGAGCCAGTACACAAATCCTATAGGCGGATATGACAACAATGGCAAACTTACATATGGCGGTGACCCGTCAGCTATGGTAGACGGAGATACGGTCTATCTTTATACGGGACATGATGTGTCAACAGATCAGGAAGTAAACGATAAAGTATATGATATTGACGGCTGGATCTGCTATTCTACAAAGGATCTTGTTAATTGGAAATATGAGGGCGAGATAATGAGTGCCAAAGATATTTCATGGGCAACAGGAAGCACATCGGCTTGGGCAGCTCAGACTATTAAGCACAATGGAAAATATTATTTCTACTATTGCACATGGGATGCGACATCAGGTAATGGACAGCAGTCTATCGGTGTTGCCGTATCAGACAGTCCTACAGGACCGTTTAAGGATTTAGGAAAGCCTGTTGTGAGCGGTAAGGTTACTGATTTTGGTACTGAGTCAAGCACATGGAATGACATCGATCCTACAGTATGGATTGAAAAAGATGACAAGGGCGAGGAGCACCGTTATCTTGCATGGGGAAATGGAAATTATTATATCTGTGAGTTAAATGATGATATGATTTCGGTAAAAGACCAGAATGGTGATGGAAAGATTACAGGCGGCACATCAACAAAGACTGCTGATGTTATCCAGAAAACATCAGTTACTTCATATACTGAAGCACCATGGCTTTACAGAAGACAGGATGCAAATGGCAATTACTATGGAAAGTATTATCTCTTCTATGCTTCAGGATGGAGAGAGGGAATGTCATATGCAACCACCGATGATTTATTAAATGGCGAGTGGTCAGAGGGAAAAGAAATCGCAAGACCAAATGTCACATCAAACACAAACCATATGGCAGTTATAGATTTTAAAGGAAAGACATATTTTATCTATCACAATGGTGCACTTGCAGGTGGAAACGGATACCGCAGAGTTGCAAACATAACTGAACTTAAGTTTAATGAAGACGGAAGTATTGATGAAGTACCTGAGACAACAGCAGGCATAGCAGGAAGCACTACAAAAATTTACACAAAGGCGGGTGCTGGCGTTCTTGCACATGAAAATTTCCTTAATTCGTTTGATGATGCAGATTATCCTTATGAAAATGTTTATGTAGGTGCTATGGGATATTCTGATGTAAAAGACGCACAGTGGGTACTCACAGACGGTAAGTCTGACAAGACAAAACCTGCATATGTGTCAATCCAGTCTGAAAATAAATCAGGACTTTATCTTACTGTAAATGATAATGGCAAGGTTACACTTAACCAGGATTCAACCGGTACTGATGAGATGGCAAAAAGACAGACATTCAGAAGTGTAAAGGCACTTGACGGCTCTGAGGATGGAGTTTCATTTGAGAGTGTTTATAAGCCGGGACAGTATCTTACAATAGTAAATAATACACTTAAGATAACAGACGGCACAGACAAGGCAGCCGCAACATTTATTGTAGGTGAGAACAGTGAGACAACTGTACTTCGCGGTATCAGTCTTTCGGCAGGAACAAATGTCATAACACAGGGAGAAAAGATTAAGAAAATTAATTTCTCTAATGTAAAGGCAATCTACTCTGATGAGACGCAGAAAACATTGGCTGCATCTGATTACAAGGTTGATTATTCAAATATAAATGTAAATAAAACAGGAACGCAGTATGCAGCAGTATCCTACACAGAGGGTGACATCACAAAGACTGTTTCAGTGGGTGTGACAGTAATGCCAAAACTTAAAGCTGTTACAAGTCTTAAAGCAAAAGTAACAAAGAAGAAAAAAGCTAAAAAGGCGAAAGTCGTACTTTCATGGAACTATTCATCAAAAGTAACAGGATATGAAGTATATTATAAGACAAGCAAAAACGGTAAGTTTAAATATGCTACGGAAGTAACAGGCAAGAAGTGCACTGTATCAGAAGAGACAACATTTAAGGCAGGAAAGACTTACTGGGTAGCTGTCAAAGCCTACAGAGAGTATAACGGAAAGACACTTACTGGACCTGTCAAATCAATCAAAATAAAGATTAAGAAATAAAAAAAGATAAAGCAGATATTTTGTTTTAGCATAAGCTGCCTGATAATGCGGTGGTTTTAAGCATGATTTGTCTTGTATATGAAAAATCATTTATTCGTAAAATACTTTATGAATAAATATACAAAAAAAGTTATATTTACGAATTGTTAATAATTTAGTCATAAACTGTTGACAAAATAGGTAACTAATGCTAAAATAATTTACAAATCAATAAAACATATTCTTTTATTAAAAGGAGGAATAAAACAATGTATAAGAAATTATTAAGCGGAGTTTTAGCAGCAGCTATGGTTGTTGGAGGAGCAGCTTATGCAGCACAGCCACAGACAGCAGCAGATGCAGCATCAGCTCCAAAGCCAAAGTACACATTCAGCATGAATGGTGCAAGCAAAAAAGTAGTAGGAGTTGCACGTAAAGGTGATACAGCAAGTGGTGGAACAGGAAAGACAAAGACAGGTGTTTTACCTACAGCAAACAAGAAAGCAAAGCTTCAGTATAAGAAAGGTAAACATGGAAAGGCTCTTTACATCTCAAGAACAGTAGGTGGAAAGGCAGCTTCTATGGGTGCTGAGCTTAAAGGTGTTAAGCTTGGAAACGGTTCTTGGACAGTTTCATTCTGGGTTAAACCTGAGACAGACCTTTCAAACTTCATGGCTATGTTCTTCACAGGAAGCCATATTACAGATCCTAAGAACACAAAGTGGCTTTCAATTACAAAGGATTCATGGCTTGATAACAAGTCTAACTCTCCTACAATCTGGTCACACAGTGTATCAAATGGAAAGAATGATCAGTTCCCATGGTATGGTCACCAGGATAAAAAAGGTAAGTGGACAGCAGACCTTGCAGTATCAAAAGGAAAATGGACACACATCACACTCGTTGTAAATACAAAGAAGACTTCTTGGGATAAGAAGGGTTATTGTGAGTATGGTAAAAAGGGTGAAAAGACATATGTTAAATCTTACCATGCTTGGACATATGTAAACGGAAAACTTTTCGGAAACGGAACAGTTGCAAAGGGAACTATGTCAAACTCTAACAAGTTCTTCCTCGGACTTAATGCTTGGGATACAGGATTCAAGGGATACATCGATGATGTTAAACTTTGGAACAAAGCACTTTCTCCAAAGCAGGTTAAAGCTATCGCTAAATAATTAAATCAAAGTTTGATTACAGATAGTTTAGTATAAACTGTATATAAAACAGTTACATATGCGTAGTGAAATTGTAAAAATTTCACTACGCATTTTTGTTGTGTTAATAAAAATTGTGCAAAATATGAAAAAAATATATGAAATATTTTATTTTTATGTTGACTTTTTGTAATATCTATGTTATTATAATAAAAACTAAAATAGTTTACGAAAACTTTAATAAATTGAAATCGAGAGGAGAATTAGACATGAGAAAGAAAATTTTAGCAATCGCACTTGCAACAACAATGGCATTTTCAACAGCAGTAGTTGCTGTACCAGCAAACAAGAATGTAGCAGAAGCGGCAGTTGGTGATGCAACAGTTAAGGATCTTGATATTGGAGATGCATTTACAGCAAATACAGGTGATGAAGATGTTAGCGGAAACTTCCAGCTTGTATATAAATTTACAAACAAATCAGTTGGAACAAACAACTGGGACAATTACATCGTAGAAATTTTTGACGGAGCAGGACAGTACATTTCAACTCGTGCAGATAACTTTGGATGGTTTGCAGGAACATGGGTTGATGATGGCTCTACTATGGAGTGGGGCGATGGTGCTGCTGATTGGAGTACATACCTTGAAGTCATGAAAGATGCTTCGGTTACAGTAACAGTAAAGAGAGTTGGCTCAAAAATTACTATTACAAACAATATTGTAAGCAATGCAGATTCATCAAAATCTTATAAATTCGTAGCAAATTGTAATGTTCCTAATGCAGCAGATGCACTTAAGGTTCATATTACAGGTGAAAAAGTTGGACTTTCTGGTATAACTACAGAGTATAAAAAGGTATCAGCATCAAACAAGTCAAACAGCTCATCATCTTCTAAGAAGAAGTCAATGTCTGTAAAGAAAGTTACAGCAAAGGCAGGAACAAAGGTTGTTAAAGGATCTGTTTCAGTTGCAAAAGCAAAAGTAAAAGTTACAGTTGGAAAAGATAAAGCTAAAACAGCTAAAGTAAGTGGAAAGAATTTCACATTGAAGGTTTCTTCTAAACTTAAGAAGAACACAAAGATTACTGTAAAGGTTACAAAGTCTGGTTATAAGACAGTAACAAAGACAGTAAAGGTTAAATAGGTTATAAGTTTATATTTGTAACATAAATTTTCTCATTTATTATCCAAAATAGAGAGTCGGTTATGCCGGCTCTCTATTTTGTTGTAAAATACTATTCAAGTGTTTTATTTGATAAGTTTTGTTCATTAAGCAAGAAAGTGTTTGACTTCATGTTATATGGGAAATATAATGGTTGATGTCTAAGTAAGGAGTTTCTTACTAAAGTTACATATGATTAACTTTAAAGATATTTATCATGAACGGACAAAACATTTATTTTACAAATACACATGATAGGAGACAGCAACGATGAGGAAACTTATTAAGAAAAGCATGGCAGTCGCATTGTCAACGGCAATGGTTGTCACACTGGGATATGCAGCAGACATTAAAACAAAGGCAGCAGATGATTATACATATCTTTATGCCGGACTTACATGGGATCAGTATTGGGATGCAGAGGATATTTACCTGCAGAGTACAAAGAGTATGACTGATGCAAACACTGAGGCTGATGCAAGAGGAGAGTTGGATAAAGGTGCTTTTGATGCTGTTTCAAGAGCAACTACAAATCATGGACTTCATAGAGGAAGTTATCAGTGTGATACTGTTATCTATGGTGAAGATGGAAGTGAGTTTAATGTATCTCATTGGTCAGCAGATGGAAAAACACTTTATCTCACAGACGGAACAAGTGTATCATATAGCAAAGGAACTATCACAAAGGCTGATGGTTCACAGACAAAATTAAAAGAATACAAAGTTACAGGTCTTAAATATGTTCCTGTTGCCGTAAAGACATCTGAACTTCCTGATTTTAAGAAAATCTATAAAGTTGTTGAAAATGACGGTGAACTTGCAGGTGGTTACAGTGAGATGAATCTTTCAGCTTATGAGCTTAAAGCAGATGTTACTGCAAATACAAACGGTCTTAAGACTGCGGCAGAGCAGAAAGACGGAACATTTAAGTTTAGTGCAAGAAAGACAGGAAATGACTCAGGTATAAAGGATGAGACGCTTGCAAAAGCTTCAAAGCTGAAAACTCAGGTTCAGAAAGCAAATGGAAGTTATGGTGAATTTTTAAGAGTAGACTTAAACAATGCAGATGATGCAGATACATCAAAAGGCGAGGGTTACGGTGCACTCGGTGCAAAGATGCAGGCTGTAAAGTGGACATATTATGGAAATGACTCTACACGCAAAAATGCACTTGCAGCATTTGGTACAAAATTTGCGGCAGACAACTGGATGCACAAAGCAATGGGTATTCAGCTTGGTCTTACAGATTCATATAGAGCAGCACTTCCGGGTGGAACAGACGGAACAGGCTATTGGAGTATTACAGTCTATGCACTTGGTTTTGAGGACACAACAGTTGATTTTGAAGTGACAGAGGACAATATCGTTGACACGGTTACAACTACTGAAAATGCCGACATAAGCAAGCTTGAAGCACTTGTTAAAGATGCTAAGACATTAAAAGAAGCTGATTACACAGCGGACAGTTGGAAGAATTTTGCAGGAGAGCTTGAAGAAGCAGAGGAAGAACTTGCAAAAACAGCTCATTATCAGGCGGTTGTAGATGAAGCTTACAATCATTTAAGCGACGCAATGAAAAATCTTGTAAAAGCTGTAAAGACACCGAAAACACCAACAGGCGTAAAGGTAAAAGCTAAAAAAACAAAAGCGGTAGTAAGCTGGAAAAAATCAGCTAATGCAGCAAGTTATCAGGTGCAGTATTCACTTACAAAAAACTTTAAAAAGTCAACAACAAAGACTACAAAGAAAACAACATTGACAGTAAGCGGATTAAAATCAGGTAAAAAATACTTTGTAAGAGTAAAAGCTGTAGGAAGTGGAAAAACAGCAAGTAAATGGTCTGCCGTAAAGAATGTGAAAGTTAAATAGTTTTTAACTAATTTTAAGTACATATTATGATATGTTTGTAAATATGTATAGGCAAAATAAAAAGGAAGGTGTTATACATGGTGCGATAGTGTCGCATCATGGTGAGCCTTCCGTTTTGTGCGTTATACGGGGTTATGGAAAATAATACCAGAAAAAATAAATATGGATAGAAAGAAAATAAATACTATTACATAGAGCGATAATTGTTGGCTGGGGATTTGATTGGTGAAAATGTGTGTGAATATGATGTATTTGTGGATTATAAAATAGAGGTTGTTTGGAAGTGAGGAAGAGATTTGAAAGATAAGGTTGCGGAAAAGAATAATATTGAGGATACAGATAAAAATATAGAAAAAAATAACATTGAAGATAAGGCTGTGGGAAAGAATAATATTGAGGATACGGGAAATGTTGCTGCAAAAAATACAGCAGGAGAAGATAAGGTTTTTGAAAAGATAAATATACCAAAAAATCTTATCAAAAATCTTAAAATGCTGATTTTTATTATTCCATCAATAGTGATAGCCGGATTTTCACTTCGTGGAATATATGTTGCAAATAATGACCTTGCGCATTACAGGAAAATTGAGAAAAATATTTCAGCGGATACATCTGGCGGAAATGATGATACTAAGCAGAAATCAGAGGATAAGGCGGATACTGATAAAACAGATACAAAGTTAAGCGATACAGATACAAAGACAAAAGTAACGGCTGTTGCTGATACAAAGAAAAAGAGCGGGAAACCTGCTGACGGAGAATTTAGCGGTGAGAGTATCTGTGAAAAATTCGGCTATACGGTAAGTCTGAAGGTTTAAAAATGGAGAGGCAGTTGCGGTTTATGGAATGAAAATGTCAGGCAATACGGACAGTGCAAATAATGCATTTATGAATAAGGCATGGAGCGGCATGGTAAACCGGCTTGTAGGAAAAAATGCGTCTGATGCAGATGCTGTATCGGGGGCTACATATTCGTCAAAAGCTATTATAAATGCGTATATGGATGCCTATAATAAGGCAGTTGCAAAGGCAGACGGAAAGACGATAAAAACTGCATTAAAAAAGACTACCATGCCTGTTTCGACAAAAAAGCCTGTGGCAATAAAAGTTGATAAAAAGAAAAAAGTGCCAAAAAGCAGTATAGCAGACGGAAATTATAAAGTCAGTGCGGTATGTGAGCCTGATGAAAATGAAGATTTTGAAAAATATTTACTTAGTGCGGTTGTGAAATTTTCAAAAGGAAAATGCGTAAAGATAGCTGATTTTTTATCAACAGCCGAAGCGAACAAGACTTATTACATGAGAGCGGCGAATGGAGCATCAGGAGAAAAGGGTGTTGTCGGACAGATAGTAAACAGGCAGTCGTCAGATGGGATAAGTGCGGTATCGGGAGCTACCTGTTCCTCAAAAACAATAGTGAACCTGTATCTGAAAGCACTTAATAAGGCAGCAAAAAAAGGAGGAATAAAACCACAAAAAACTCCTGCTCCTTCAAAAATTCCGGTTGAAGTACCTGCACCGGCAGATACGGCAGTACCAGCAAATACAGTAAATCCTTTACAGACAGATGTGCCGGCTTCTTCAAAGCCTCTAACATCTTCTGAACCTATGATAAGCAGTACACCGCAGGAGACGGCTTTGCCTGAACCGTCAATTCTGCTTAGAAGCGGTACATATTCTAAAGTGGCAACGGTATATCCTGATGAGTCAAAAGCATTTGAGGAATATACGATTTCGGCAGATTTGTTATTTAATGACAATCACTTTGCAGGATTTTCAAATGTGGTTCTCTCAGATGAGACAAATCGATTTTACTATAATAAATCGGTAAACGGAACAAAGAAAATTCCGGGACTTCTGACTCAGATAAATGCGGCATTAAATGGTGAGTTTGATGCGGTGTCAGGTGCGACCTGTACATCAAAAACTCTTATAGGTATGTATCGTGAGGCACTTGATGAAGCTGTTATAAAATAACTGTTGTAAAAATGCAATAGCAATACAGGTATAGATTGGGCGGAAAGGTAAAAAGACGGATATTTAGAAAAAGTTTGATAAATAAAAAGGCGGTAAACTGATGAGAGTTTTTATTATAAAAAGCGTTAATCTGTTGATTGTTGCAGGAATACTAGCTTTATACTGCATCAATGTGCACAAAGTCGGTGAGGAGAAAAAAGCAATAGCCGAAAAAACAGATAAAAAAGAAGTTGTAAGTGATAGTGGTAATAACATTTATTTTGCTGATGACGGTATTTATGAGGGCAGCGGTGACGGATTTGGCGGAGAGATAAAAGTCCGTCTTACCGTAAAGGATAATAAGCTTGAAAAAGTAGAGATATTATCGGCTGAAAACGAGACGAAAGATTATCTTGAGTCGGCAAAAAAAATACTTGATGATGTCATTGATAAACAGTTGGTTGATGTTGATACGGTATCGGGAGCAACATTGTCGTCAAATGGGATAATAAGTGCGATGAAAGATGCTATAAAAAACGGAAAGAAAAAAAGTAATGATTCAGCTTTTTAAACTTTATATTCACGAATTAAAGCTTAATTAGAACTGAAATGTTACAAAAAGAAAAATTTACGGAAAGGTAAAAGTTTAGAAATAATGAATGTTAAAGAAAAAATAAGGACTTTAAAGATTTTCAGGGTGATAGTCCAGATAATATTTTTTATATTTATGCCGTCACTTTTCTCACAGGCATTTGCAGGTGTGAAAGAAGCGGTGGCACTGATAGGAAAAGGCGAAAATCTCATATTATCTGATTTCGTGATAAAACTGTTGATATTATGTGCTGTCACGATTATATTTGGGAGGATATTTTGTGGATTTGTCTGTTCATTCGGTGCTGTTGGAGACTGGTTTTATATGCTCTCAGAATTTATTCAGAAAAAGACGGGGAGAAAATTACCTGTCATACCGTCAAAATGGCAGGTTTACTTGCAAAAATTAAAATATATCGTGCTGATTTGTGTCATTGGATTTTGCTTTTTGGGAAAAGGGGAATATGTTACAAAATACAGTCCGTGGACGGTATTTTCTCTTATAACGAGCAGAAACTTTAAACTTGGTGCATACATTACCGGAGTTGTGCTGTTATTACTGATAGTAGTCGGAATGATGCTTAAGGAAAGATTTTTCTGTCAGTTTCTCTGCCCTCTTGGAGCAGTGTTTTCACTACTTCCAAAACTTCCGATATTTCATGTAAAGAAGAAAGGGCAGCAGTGCTTTGAACGTTGTAGTGCCTGTACAAACAGATGCCCCGTTCATTTGAAATATGATGAAGCAGATATAAGGGACGGAGAATGTATAAGCTGTGGCAGATGCTTTGTTGTGTGTCCGCACAGGATAAAGAAGAATAAGTAAGCGGTTGGCAGTAAGTGGGAAAGTAGTGAAAATCTAAAAGAATAAAAGTTATTTTGGCAGGGAAAGAAAACTCACCATTGCGAAAATGCAAAATATTATTTATATGCAGGAAAGCCGTAATTGTGAGATTATAAGAGAAAATGTTATAAAGCCGGGCAGAAAATCATAAAAATGTGCATATATAGCTGAAAAATGAATATTATTTATATGAAATAAAAGCACGGTGTTATGAGCAGGTGGCAGCGAAAATTGCGAATATCTGCTTAACAGCCAGGAGAAAATGCTGCGAAATTCAAGTTTGTACAGCAATGTTGAAATTCATGTAATTATAAAATTATGATGCAAGGGGCAAAATACCTTTTGACCCCAACATCAAAACTATGGGATAATGAAAAAAATCTTGGAGGAAAAGTATGCTTAATTATATATGGGCATTTATGATTCTTGGGGGAATATCATACGGTCTTGCAAACGGAAAAGCACAGGCTTTGTCTGATGTTATAATAGAGAGTGCGGGCGAAGCAGTTTCATTATCAATAACAATGCTTGGGGTAATGGCAATGTGGTGTGGGATTATGGAAGTTGCAAGGCAGGCAGGTCTTATGGATAGAATGACAAAATTTTTATCACCTGTCGTTCATTTTCTGTTTCCTGATATTGACAGAAACCATGTTGTCAATGAATACATAACTGCCAATATGGTTGCAAATATGCTTGGACTAGGCTGGGCGGCAACACCAATGGGACTTAAGGCAATCAAAGAGATGGCAGAGATTGAGAGAGCAAGAATAAAAAAAGCTCATAAAGATATAAGTAAGATAAAGATGCGTGCCAGCAATGAAATGTGTACATTTCTTGTAATAAACATATCATCACTACAGTTAATACCCGTAAACATAATAGCCTACAGGAGTCAGTACGGAAGCGTAAATCCTGTAGGTATTGTTGTACCGGGACTGATAGCTACGGGAATAAGCACACTGGTGGCGGTAGTATTCTGTAAAACGGCATCACACTTTAGAAAAAAGAAGCTAAAAAATGACTTGAAAAGATAAAACAAAGGTGGTATTATATCTAAAAATCGTGTACGCACACGGAAATTTGAAATTATATTGTTTATGGATAGAAAGTTATATTTGCGAAACGACCTTTAGCTGTAATTAAATTATTTGTTATATCATAGCAATTAACACAACATAACAGTAGTTTCGCAAATACTTCGATAAGCAATTAAAAGAGGTGATATATATTTCATGTACAATTAAGGAACTTGCAAAGGCCTGCGGTGTTTCCGAGGGAACGGTTGACAGGGCGGTCAATAACAGGAGCGGCATCAGGGAGAGCACTAAGCAGCACATACTTGAAATGGCAGAGCAGATGGATTACAGACCAAATCATCTTGCTAAAAGTCTTGCAATCGGAAGTACAAAAACCATAGGGATTGTTTCGGTTGACCTTAGCAACAACTTTTTTGCACTTCTTGTTGAAAGCATAGAGCAGACGGCGAGGGAGCATGGTTATTTTGTAAATCTTGCATTGTCTCACAATGACCCTGAAAAAGAGATGGAAGCTATAAAGTATATGGCAGAACGCCGTGTTGACGGTATCATACTTTTTCCACTTGGCAAGGGCGTGGAGTTTAGTTCTTTTTTAAAGAAACTTGGGATTCCTATAGTTACCATATATAACAGGATAGAGTGTGATTTTGTCCATGTTGATGTTGACTGCCGTCAGATTATGAGAAATGTAGTTTCTTTTCTTGCACAAAAAGGATATAACGAAATGATATATATCGACCCGCATTTTGAAAAGATGAAATCAGGCGGCATCAATGTTTTTTCTATTGAACAGCGTCGTATTGGTTATCTTGAGGGACTGAAAGAGGAGATGCTCGGCGATGGTGAAATCCTTGAAGATATGGATGAAAGACAGCTTGTTGGGATAGCAAAAAGAAAAGACGGTATGAAAAAGGTCTTCATTTGCCGTAATGACACCCCGGCGGTCAGACTTATGACGATGTTTAGGGAAAATAATATCAGAGTGCCGGAGGATGTTGGTATTATAGGTTTTGATAATATTGCAATACTTGACAATATTTCACCGAGACTTACATCGGTTGACTGTAATATAAAGACAACGGGACGAAAGGCGACAATGAATCTTATCAGGATGATAAATGGTGAGAAAGATATAAAGGACTGCGTTGTTGGTTACAATATTGTTGAGGGTGAAACACTTTAAGGATGTTGGGATTTGCGAAACTAACTATATGTTGTGTCAATTGCACAGATATAACAAATAATATCGT
>ENA-OWPM01000573-OWPM01000573.1-human-gut-metagenome-genome-assembly--contig:-NODE-573-length-41322-cov-6.575957_pt1 | contig 41322 bp, 37 predicted proteins | sample MGYA00248267_ERZ651852 | MGnify/ENA primary metagenome ERZ651852 (study PRJEB26924, sample SAMEA4378228) | human gut metagenome | biome: human gut; feature: human-associated habitat; material: faeces...
CATGCCAGAGAGGTTCAGCTCAGAACCCTGATATCTTCTTCCAGGCAAGAGAAGCATGTAACCCATACTATGATGCTCTTCCGGCAGTAGTTCAGGAATACATGGACAAAGTTAACGCTAAGATCGGTACAGATTACAAATTATTCAACTACTACGGAGCTGCTGATGCAGAACACGTAATCGTTGCTATGGGATCTGTAAACGATACAATCGAAGAGACAATTGACTACCTTGCAGCAGCAGGAAAGAAAGTCGGTGTTGTTAAAGTTCGTCTTTACAGACCATTCTGCGCACAGGCACTCATCGATGCAATTCCGGATTCTGTAAAACAGATTACAGTTCTTGACAGAACTAAAGAGCCGGGTGCACTTGGCGAGCCACTGTACCTTGACGTTGTAGCAGCATTAAAAGACAGCAAATTCGGCGGCGTAAAAGTATTCTCCGGACGTTATGGTTTAGGTTCCAAAGATACTACACCTGCACAGATCGTAGCTGTTTATGAGAACACTGCTAAAGAAAAATTCACAATCGGTATCGTTGATGATGTTACTAACCTTTCCCTTGAGACAGGTGCTCCGATCGTAACAACTCCTGAAGGAACAACAAACTGTAAATTCTGGGGTCTGGGAGCTGATGGTACAGTAGGTGCCAACAAGAACTCCATCAAGATCATCGGTGACAACACAGACATGTACGCACAGGCTTACTTTGATTATGACTCCAAGAAGTCTGGTGGTGTTACAATGTCCCACTTACGTTTTGGTAAGAAACCGATCAAATCCACATACCTGATCCACAAAGCAAACTTCGTAGCATGCCACAACCCATCCTACGTAAACAAATACAACATGGTTCAGGAACTTGTTGACGGTGGTACATTCCTCCTTAACTGTGCATGGGATATGGAAGGTCTTGAGAAACATTTACCAGGACAGGTTAAAGCATTCATCGCTAACCACAATATCAAATTCTACACAATCGACGGTGTTAAGATCGGTATTGAAACAGGCATGGGACCAACACGTATCAACACAATCCTTCAGTCTGCATTCTTCAAACTTACAGGAATCATTCCGGAAGAGCAGGCAATCGACCTTATGAAAGCTGCTGCTAAGGCAACATACGGACGTAAGGGTGATGATGTCGTTCAGAAGAACTGGGCTGCTATCGATGCAGGTGCTAAACAGGTTGTTGAGATCACAGTTCCGGAAAGCTGGAAAGATGCTGAGGACGAAGGTCTTCATATGACTCATGCAACAGAAGGACGTCAGGATGTTATTGATTTCGTTAACAATATCCAGGCTAAAGTTAATGCTCAGGAAGGTAACTCCTTACCTGTATCTGCATTCAAGGATTATGTAGATGGTACTACACCATCAGGTTCTTCTGCATATGAGAAACGTGGTATCGCAGTTAACGTTCCTGTATGGAATCCTGAAAACTGTATCCAGTGTAACAGATGTGCTTATGTCTGCCCACATGCAGTTATCCGTCCTGTAGCTCTGACAGCTGAGGAAGCAGCTAATGCTCCTGAAGGCATGAAGACATTAGACCTTACAGGTATGAAAGAATACAAATTCACAATGTCCGTATCCGCACTTGACTGTACAGGATGTGGTTCTTGTGTAAACGTTTGCCCAGGTAAGAAGGGTGCGAAAGCACTTGCTATGGAAAACCTTGAAGCAAGCGAAAACGAGCAGAAATACTTTGACTACACAGTGAAACTGCCGGTTAAAGAAGATGTTATCGCTAAATTTAAAGAAGCAACTGTTAAAGGCAGCCAGTTCAAACAGCCTCTGCTTGAGTTCTCAGGAGCTTGTGCAGGATGTGGTGAAACACCATATGCTAAACTGATCACTCAGCTGTTCGGTGACAGAATGTACATCGCTAACGCAACAGGATGCTCCTCTATCTGGGGTAACTCCTCACCATCTACACCATACACAGTAAACGCTAAAGGACAGGGTCCTGCATGGTCTAACTCTCTGTTCGAAGATAACGCTGAGTTTGGTTATGGTATGCTTCTTGCTCAGAGAGCTATCCGTGATGGCTTAAAAGCAAAAGTAGAAGATGTTGTTGCTAACGGAACAAATGAAGACGTTAAAGCAGCTGGTCAGGAATGGCTGGATACATTTGCTGTAGGTGCTACAAACGGTGCTGCTACAGACAAACTTGTTGCTGCTCTTGAAGCTTGCGGATGCGACAAAGCAAAAGAAATCCTTGCTCAGAAAGACTTCCTCGCTAAGAAATCCCAGTGGATCTTCGGTGGTGACGGATGGGCTTACGATATCGGATTCGGTGGTGTTGACCATGTTCTTGCTAGTGGACGTGACATCAACGTTATGGTATTCGATACAGAGGTTTACTCCAACACAGGTGGACAGTCTTCTAAATCTACACCTACAGGTGCTATCGCTCAGTTCGCTGCTGGCGGTAAAGAGACTAAGAAAAAAGATATGGCTTCCATCGCTATGAGCTATGGCTATGTATACGTTGCTCAGATTTCCATGGGTGCTGACTTCAACCAGACTGTAAAAGCTATTGCAGAGGCTGAGGCTTATCCGGGACCATCTCTGATTATCGCTTATGCTCCATGTATCAACCATGGTATTAAGAAAGGTATGGCAAAAGCTCAGACAGAGGAAGAATTAGCAGTTAAGGTTGGATACTGGCACAACTTCAGATTCAACCCGGCAGCAGAAGGAAACAAATTCTCTCTTGATTCTAAAGCTCCGAGCATGGAAGATTATCAGGCATTCCTTGACGGTGAGGTTCGTTACAACTCTCTGAAACGTCAGAATCCTGAGAAGGCTGCAAGACTGTTTGCTAAGAATGAGGCTGAGGCTAAAGCCAGATTTGAATATCTGCAGAAGCTGATCGCTCTTCATAGTGCTGAATAATCTTTTCGGTTTTTGAACGACTGTAAACAAGTTTATAAATCATTAAAAAATAAATAGATAGAGCTATTTATAGTGTCCAGACGATATATGTGGGCCGCGGTACTTTTTGTATCGCGGTCCTTTTTATAAGGGACGTCAGAAAATGAAATAACTTCTGGGGCTCAGTTTCGGAACCACTGAATTTCTAAGCATTTGAAAAGCCACTAAAAGCATTCAGAAATCGCTCAAACTCGCCTGCGGCTCAGACAGTGAGCGATTTCTGAATAACGCGGCTTTCCAAATACTAAGAAATTCAATGAACCCTCAAAATTCGCCCCAGAAGTTATTTCATTTCCTGACTGGATACTGGCTGATTTAAATACTTTCGTTGTTCTTAAACAATAAAATAATGTTGGCTATAAATTTGACAAGTATTGGATATTTGTCTATAATCAGTGAGAACTTTATAACTCGGTTTAGAATGATAGAATATGAAGGAGCGGTTATGAGGAGATTTGTGAGCAGGGATAGTAAGAAGGATTTCTATTTATTATATACGCTTGTATTTGGGGTTATTGCGGGGTTTATTTATTATCAATTTGCGGGGAATGGGAAGTCTTTGGTGTGGAGTCATGATGGGATTCCGCAGCATTTGAATTCGCTGGCTTATTATGGACGGTATCTGAGAGAGGTTCTTCATACGGTTTTTGTGGAGCATAAGCTGGAATTGCCTATGTGGGATATGAATATCGGGTATGGTTCGGATATTCTTACGACGCTGCATTATTATGTGATCGGGGATCCGCTGACTTTGTTGTCTGTGTTTGTGCCGGCGGATAAGACGGAGGTTTTGTATGAGGTTCTGATTTTTCTGAGGATTTATCTGGCGGGGATTTCGTTTAGTATTTTTTGTTTTTATCATAAGAATCCGAAGCAGGCAACGTTTATGGGGACGTTGATCTATATTTTTGCGGGATGGACGATTTATGCGGCTATGAAGCATCCGTATTTTTCCAACCCTATGATTTATCTGCCATTGGTTCTGATGGGGATTGATAAGATTTATAAGAGGGAGAAGCCATGGCTGTTTATCTGGGCGACGGCTGTTTCTGCTATGTCGAATTTCTACTTCTTTTATATGATCTGTATCTTTATGTTTATCTATGCTGCTTTTCGATATTTTGGTATTTTCGGCAGGAGAAGCGTGAAAGATGTCCTGCTGTGGCTGGTGAAGTTTATTGGTTATTATGCGGTGGCGTTGATGATCGCAGCGGTTATTTTTCTGCCGGTGATTATGACACTTTTTGGGACGGACAGATTTCAGGCAGAGAATTATGTGCCGCTTTTGTATGATAGGATTTATTATGAGAAATATCTGGGTGATCTGATCGGGGAGAATATGATCCAATGGGGGGTTGCCGGGTATTCTGCTGTTGCTATGGCAGGTGTGTTTGTGCTTTTTTCCAGGAAGAAGAAGTACCTGGATCTGAAATTGGGATTTGGGCTGTTGAATCTGTTTTTACTGGTGCCTTTTGCAGGGCATGTGCTCAATGGTTTCTCCTATGTGTCCAACAGGTGGATCTGGGCTTATGGGATGATGATCGCGTATATTTTTGTGAAGGCGTATCCTGAGCTGTTTACTCTGACTGTGAGGGAAAAGAAGAAGATTTTTGTTATGGTCGTGGCGTATTGTGTGCTGGCATTGTTTGCGAAGGCTGCCAGGACGCAGAGAAATATGGCCGGTGTGCTGGTTCTGGTATTGGCTGTGTTTACGGTTACTTCTTTTGGAAATATTTTTCTGCAGGGGAAGTATATGTGCGGGCTTCTCAGTGCTTTGCTTGTGGTGAGCATTATGTTGAATGTTTCTTATCAGTATTCTTATGAGAAGGATTATCTGTCGGAGTTTGCAGCCGAAGAGGAGTCACTGGATAAGCTGGAGTCGAATACGGATAAAGCGGTTCTTGCTGCCGGGGATTCAGGTGTCTATCGTTATGATCAGTATGGGGCATTGCCCTATGATAATACTTCTATGTATATGGGTACGAACAGTACTGCTTATTATTTCAGTCTTGCAAACAGCAGTATCAGTGATTTTTTCAGCGAGATGTATCTGAATACACCATGGGAACAGCATTATGAGAATCTGGACGGAAGGACGATCCTGGACAGGCTGGCTTCTGTGAAGTATTTTGTGATAAGTGGTGATAATTTTCGCTATCTTTCCTATGGATATAACAGGGAGAAGGGTTCTGCAGGAAAGGGAAAAAGTGAGTGCAGGGCTTATGAGAATGAGAATGCACTGCCTCTGGGTTATACTTATGACAGCTATATTCCTGTATCGGAATATGAGAAAATGGATGTGGTAAAAAAGCAGCAGGCTCTGATGGACGGTGTGGTGCTTGAGGAGAGTACACTGCCTGAGGCATCTGTTGATGCTGATGATGAGAATATTCAATATCGTATGGAGGCAGGGGATGGTTGTGCTCTGTCTAAGGGAGCAATCAAGGTGACGAAGGAAGGGGCACAGCTGAAGCTTGTGTTCCATGGCCTTACGGACAGTGAGAATTATCTGATCGCAGATAATCTGGATTATGACAGTCTTTCACCGAGGGAACTGATTGGTAACAGTCAGTGGAAGAAGATGTCTGAGTATGACCAAAATAAGGTTCTTGATGAGGACAGCCAGTGGCGGTACTGGAAGGAGTCAAAGGAAGCGGCTATGACGGTCAGTTCCAATGATGTGACCAAGACCATAAAGATTTTTACGGATAAGTATAATGCCTACAGTGGACGGCATGATTTTCTCTGTAATATGGGATATTCCAGATCAGGGGTTCGTACTATGACAATCACCTTTGCCAATACAGGTGTTTATACCTATGATAAATTAAGGGTTGTCAGCCAGCCGGTACAGGGGATTGAGGCAAAGACTGTGAAGCTGGGTGAAGAAACTCTCGAGAATGTAAAAATGGGAACAAATGAGATCGCAGGGAATATCAGTATTTCCAAAAAGAAAGCTCTTGTATTGTCTGTCCCGTACAGTAAAGGATTTACAGCTTATGTGGATGGCAAAGAAACAAAGCTTCAGAAGGCAAATACCATGTTTATGGCGTTGGAACTCGAACCTGGTTCCCATGAAATACGATTGACATATTGTACACCATATTTAAAGGCAGGCCTGGCACTCAGTCTGGCTGGCTTAGTGGTTTATTTTATGTTGGTGGCCGTTCGAAGAAAAAAACGTTGCTGAGAATGGAATAATGGACTTTTCTGTAAAGTCGTGTATAATAGAACAGGTAGTTTAGATTCAAAGTTTTATTGCTACAGGCAATTTGAAATGGAATTGCAATAGTTATGTTGCTGATGACAAAGTAAACAGCAGCGGATTATAATTAAAAATGAGGAATGACATCATGAGTAAATTATCAGTAGTGCTTCCGGCATATAATGAAGAATTAATGGTAGGAAAAACCTGTCGTGTGCTGGCGGAAGTCCTTACGAAGGCAGAGATTCCCTATGAACTGGTTGTGGTAAACGACGGTTCCGGTGACCGGACATGGGAAGAGATTCGGAAAGCAGGAGAAAAGGACGCAAATGTAACAGGTGTACTTTTTTCGAGAAATTTTGGAAAAGAGGCAGCGATTTTTGCAGGACTGGCACAGGCCAGTGGCGATGTAGTTGCTGTTATGGACTGTGATCTGCAGCATCCGCCCCAGACGCTTATTGAGATGTACAGATTGTGGCAGAATGGATATGAAGTAATCGAGGGCATAAAAGCGGACAGAGGAAAAGAAGGCTTTTTACATAAAGAATGTGCCGGCTTCTTCTATGATATTATGTCAAAGGCTACGAGAGTTAATATGAAGGACGCATCTGATTTTAAGATGATGGACAGGAAGGCGGTGGACAGCATTCTGTCAATGCCTGAGCGGAATATGTTCTTTCGTGCTACTTCTTCCTGGGTGGGATATAAGACCACAAGTGTAGAATTTGAAGTGCAGGAAAGAGAAGCTGGTGTTTCCAAATGGTCTCCCTGGGCACTGGTGAAGTATGCGTTTACGAATATTGTGGCATTTACGACAGTTCCGCTGCAGTTTGTTACGATCACAGGTTTGCTTTGTTTTATCTGCTCAGTGATTCTTATGATCTATTCACTGGTTCAGTATTTTACAGGTTCCGCCGTGGAGGGATATACGACTTTGCTGATGGTTCTGCTTCTGGTGGGCAGTGCCATGATGATCAGTCTTGGAATCATTGGATATTATATTTCCAAGATTTATGAAGAGGTAAAGCGCAGACCGCGATATATTATTTCCAAAGTTATTAAAAAGGGAAGAGAACATAATTAATCATTACAAACGAAAGATATTGCAATCGTGTCATATGTTTGAACTGGTGTACCGACAAGTTGAACATACGATCAGGTATATAACTATGAATATATTTAAATGATAAATGAAGGAAATAAAACAGTTATGAAACAATGGATCAGAAAAATGTATGAAAGTTCCGTAATCCGCTATGTTTTTTTTGGCGGATGTACTACGCTGGTGAATCTGGTCAGCTTTTTTGTTCTGAGAAAACTTGATGTGGAACTCAATATTGCTAATATTATTTCTATCATACTGGCGATTCTGTTCGCCTATGTGGTAAATTCGAAATTTGTTTTTCAGGATAAATGTGAAACTCTGAGAGATCATATTCAGCCATTTTGTAAATTTATCAGCGCCAGATTAGTGACTATGGTGATTGAGGTTGGCGGTGTCTGGCTGCTTGTGTCAGTAATGGGACTAAATGATATGATCGGTAAATTTCTGACGCAGTTTATCGTGCTGATATTGAATTACATATTTAGTAAATTTTTTGTATTTACAACAGGAAAGAGAGGGAAGAACTCATGACATTGCAGGAAGCTGTTTCCAATATTGAACCGTTAGATCAGAAAGCTATGGTTATTGCACAGAAAAGATGGGACAGTATTGCGAAACCATTACATTCTCTTGGAAAACTGGAAACTCTGTTGACACAGGTTGCAGGAATTACAGGGAATGCTGATATTGACCTTTCTAAAAGAGGTCTGGTCGCTATGTGCGCAGACAATGGTGTGGTAGAAGAAGGGGTGACTCAGACAGGGCAGGAAGTAACTGCAATCGTGGCAGAGAATTTTCTGAGATATGATACCTCCGTTGGTGTGATGTGTAAACAGAATCATGCGGAGATTTTTCCGGTAGACATGGGTATGGTAACTGATACAAAAGTACGCACAGATCACAAGGTTGCGTATGGTACGCAGAATATGACCAAAGGCCCTGCCATGACAAGAGAACAGGCCATAAAAGGTATTGAAGCAGGAATTGCTATGGTAGAAGAGTTAAAAAATAAAGGGTATAAGATTCTTGCAACAGGAGAGATGGGAATCGGAAATACGACTACCAGCAGTGCGGTGGCTTCTGTATTGTTGGAGCAGCCGGTAGAAGAGATGACTGGACGTGGCGCAGGGCTGACAAGTGAAGGTCTGGTACGAAAAATCGCAGCAATCAGGAAAGCAATTGAGCTGAATCAGCCGGATCCTTCAGATGCAATCGATGTCCTGGCGAAGGTTGGTGGTCTGGATATCGCAGGAATGGCGGGTGTATTCCTTGGCGGAGCGGTTTATCATGTTCCGGTTATAATGGACGGATTTATTTCCTGCGTTTCTGCATTGATCGCGATGCAGATTTGCCCGGCAGCAGGGGACTATATCCTGGCATCTCATGTATCGAAAGAGCCGGCTGCGCATCTGATTCTGGAGCATATGAAGAAAGAAGCGATTCTTTATGCGGATATGTGTCTTGGTGAGGGAACCGGTGCGGTAGCTTTATTCCCGATTCTTGATCTGGCGGCGGCTGTTTATCATTCTATGAGTACTTTTGAAGATATCAATGTGGAACAGTATGAGGAGCTGAAATAATGTTGACAATTGTGACCGGAGGAAGCGGAAGCGGGAAATCGGCTTTTGCGGAGGATAAGGTGCTTGCTTTCGGGGAAGCACAGAGGGTTTACATAGCAACAATGCATCCGTTTGATGAAGAAAGCCATAAAAGAATCGAGAGACACCGCAAAATGCGTGCCGGAAAAGGCTTTGAGACGATAGAATGCTATACCGGACTGAAAGATGTGCAGCTGCCGTCTGGCTGTGTGGTCTTGCTGGAATGCATGTCTAATCTGGTGGCAAATGAGATGTTTGAAGAGCAGGGAGCACATGAACAGACAGTAAAGGATATCATGAGTGGAATTGATGAACTGGTCCGGCAGGCAGCACATGTGGTGATCGTGACGAATGAGATTTTTTCAGATGCGGTCGTATTTGATAAAGAAATGGCTTCTTACTTAGAATATCTCGGAAAGATCAATCAGGCTGTCGCACTGAGAGCGGATGAGGTAGTGGAAGTTGTTTATGGGATCCCAGTGTATCAGAAGAAGTAGAAGAGATATTTATGATAATAAATATGATAAGAAATAAGAAGTGCTATTAAAAATAGTGTGAAAAAGAGGAAGTGCAAATGAAATCTCTATGGAATAATTTTAAGGTAGCTTTTGCCATGTTTTCAAAGATTCCCATGCCCCGTGCGGACTGGACGAAGGAAAACATGAAATATATGTTTTGCTTTTTTCCATTTATTGGAACAGTAATCGGTGCATTGACGATGCTGGTGGCATATCTGGGACTGCGTTTTGAGTATCAGCCGGGTTTTGTGACTGCGGTTTTAGTTCTTGCACCTGTGTTCGTGACAGGCGGGATTCATGTGGATGGTCTGCTGGATACTTCGGATGCGCTCAGTTCCTGGCAGGAGAGAAGCAGAAGGCTGGAGATTCTTAAAGATTCCCATGCCGGGGCATTTGCTGTTATTACGGCTGCAGTGTATTTTGTTTGCTGGTATGGGGCATACAGCCAGTTATTTGGCATTGGGGAAAATATGAAAGCAATTGGGATTCTGAGTCTGGGCTTTATGGTTTCCAGATGCCTTTCAGGGATTGGTGTTATTACTTTTCCAAAGGCAAAGGCTGATGGTACGGTAGCAGAATTTTCAAGAAATTCTTCGGATGTGATATCAAGAAATATACTGGTGGTTTATCTGGTGATTCTTGCAGTTTTGATGATCTGGATCGAGCCGGTATGGGGAATTGCAGCTTTTGCAGGAGCGTTGCTGATCTTTGGATATTATCATCATATTGCAATGAAGTATTTTGGCGGAACGACCGGGGATATATCGGGATTTTTCCTGTGTATCTGTGAGGTTGGAATGGCTGTGATCCTTGCTGTGATCACAAATTTCTGAGTCATGTGGATATTCGGCAATGGAAAGCAGGAAATATACCTGATTTAGTCAGAATATGAAATATCTGGCAGGAATTGATAAGGAGAGTGTGGAAAATATGGAGATGATCATTGGCGGTGCATATCAGGGAAAAACTGTTTATGCAAAAAAGGAATATCCTCTGTTAAACTGGGCGGATGGAGATAAAGTAACCGAAGAGGAACTGATGAGAGCACAGGGGGTTACGGATTTTCAGAAATATATCCGCAGAGAACTGGAAAAAGAGAGAGATGTATCAGAACTTGCTGAGCAGATTATTCTTAAAAACCCGGATGTTATTCTTGTCTCTCAGGAAGTGGGATATGGAGTAGTACCGGTAGATGCCTTTGACAGGAAATACCGGGAAGCAGTAGGCCGTGTGTGTACAAAACTGGCGGCATACAGCCATAAGGTGACAAGGGTAGTCTGTGGAATCGGGACGGTGATCAAAGATGATTAAACTATGGCTGATTAGACACGGAAAGACAGAAGGAAATAAACTTGCCCGTTATATTGGCACAACGGATGAACCGTTATGTCAGGAGGGAATAGAATTCCTGAAAAAGATGGATTATCCGAAAGTGCAGGAGATTTATGTAAGTCCGCTCAGACGTTGTGTTCAGACTGCTGAGATTCTTTTCCCGGAGAAACCGGTACATATTATCGAAGAACTGGCAGAATGTGATTTTGGCGAATTTGAGAATAAGAATTACAAAGAACTGGATGGAAATCCGAATTATCAGGCATGGATAGACAGCAATGGAACTTTACCGTTTCCCGGAGGGGAGAGCAGAGAAGAATTTAGAAACAGAAACCTTAGGGGATTTGAAAAAGTAGTAACTAGCTGTATCCGTAGTCACGTAACTGAGGTGGCTTTGGTGGTTCATGGCGGCACGATCATGAATATTATGGAAGAGTATACAGATATACAAAAACAGTTTTATGAATGGCATGTCAAAAATGGTGGTGGCTATGAGGTTGAACTGGATGAGAATATGTGGAAGAACGGAAGAAAGCAGTTAAAATTAAAATCATCCATTATGGAAGGCTGATCAGGATTCACATCGTGCAGCGTTTTGCCGGGCACGGAGTGATCAGCAACACGTTTGGCGAGGATATACGAAAATCCTGAAATATAAAATATTGACAAATCTGAAAATCTGTCATGAAATCATTTTCAATATAAAAGAACGAAGTTGTTCATTTGTTAAAAATGGACGCTTCGTTCTTTTTTATTTCCGCACATCTACAAGAAACTTCGAGAAAAAAACGGAAAACTAAAAATATTTTGAAAAACCAAAAAGATTTTGTGATTCTCTCTTGCATTATGTGAAGAAATATGTTAGAGTATTAGTATAAAATTCCTAAACAATAGGTAAAAAGCAATAGTGAATTGGTGATTTTTGACAAGTAAAAGGAGGAACTATATGCTGGTAATTGGTAATGGAAGAATGATCACACGGGACGCATCCAACCCATTTGTTGAGAATGGTGCTGTTGCAATGGATGGTAACACCATAGTAATGGTGGGGGTAACTGAAGAAGTAAAGAAGGCTTATCCGGATGCCGAATTTGTTGATGCGAAGGGTGGAGTTATCATGCCGGCATTTATTAATGCCCATGAGCATATTTACAGCTCCTTCGCACGAGGATTAAGCATTAACGGATATAATCCGCAGGGCTTTCTGGATATCCTTGACGGATTGTGGTGGACAGTAGACCGACATCTTACACTGGAGCAGACGAAGCTTTCTGCATATGCAACCTATATTGACTCTATTAAAAATGGCGTAACAACAGTATTTGACCATCATGCAAGTTTTGGACATATTACAGGTTCACTCAGTGCGATTGAAGAAGCAGCCAGAGATTTAGGTGTGCGTACCTGCCTCTGCTACGAGATTTCTGACCGTGACGGAATGGAGAAATCCAGAGAATCTGTAATGGAGAACGTGAATTTTATCAAACATGCACTTGCAGATGACAGCGACATGATTGCCGGAATGATGGGTATGCATGCGTCCTTTACAATTTCTGATGAGACAATGGCTCTTTGCAACGAACTGAAGCCGGAAGGCGTCGGATATCATATTCATGTAGCGGAAGGAATTTATGATCTTCATCAGTGTCTGAAAGAACATGGTAAGCGTATCGTTGACCGTCTTTATGACTGGAATATCCTGGGACCGAAGACGTTGCTGGGACATTGTATTTATGTCAATGAACATGAGATGGATCTGATCAAGGAGACAGATACCATGGTGGTACATAATCCGGAATCTAATATGGGAAATGCCTGTGGATGTCCTCCAACTATGAGAATGGTACAGAAAGGAATTCTCACAGGTCTTGGTACAGACGGATATACTCATGATATGATGGAATCCTGGAAAGTTGCAAATGTACTTCACAAACATCATCTCTGCGATCCGAATGCGGCGTGGGGTGAGGTTCCGCAGATGCTCTTTGAGGGAAATGCGAAAATTGCCAACAGATACTTTAAGAAACAGCTAGGTGTGCTCAAAGAAGGAGCTGCCGCAGATGTGATCGTAATTGATTATGATCCGCTGACACCAATGAATGAGAATAATATTAACGGACACCTGATGTTTGGGGTAAACGGAAGCATGGTTCAGACTACCGTATGTAATGGTAAAGTTCTTATGAAAGACCGAGAGGTTCTTGTATGCGATGAAGCGAAAGTGATGGCAGACTGCCGTCGGGCTGCAAAAGAACTTGCTGATGATATTAATGGCTGATTCTTGAACTAATTTTGCTGGCACTTTTAAAGGCAAGAGGAGAAGAAAAAGTATAATAAAGGCCAGACAGGAAATTCTGTCTGGCTGAAATAAACATGAATAAAAAATAATGGAGGATCGGATTATGAGTGAAGTCATGACCTGTATGCCCTTTGAACAGTTAATGAACTGGGTATTAGAAGAGAAGAAAACAAAAGGAACCGTATTCGGACAGCACAGAGCTTATGTGGCAGAAGCTGATAAGAAGCTGAATATTTTTGAAAGAAATTTAGAGACACCGATCGGACCGGCAGCAGGACCACATACACAGCTGACACAGAATATCGTTGCTTCCTATTATGCAGGAGCACGTTTTTTTGAATTGAAAACTGTTCAGAAGATGGACGGCGCAGAACTTGCAGCCTGTATTAACAGACCATGTATCCTTGCTGAGGATGAAGGATATAACTGCGAATGGTCTACAGAGCTTTATGTTCCTCAGGCGATGGGTGAGTATATCAAAGCATGGTTTATTCTCCATGTAATCGCAAAAGAATTTGATCTTGGTGCACAGGATGGATTCCAGTTTAATATTTCTGTCGGATATGATCTCGAGGGAATTAAAACACCAAAAATTGATGGCTTTATCAATAACATGATGGAAGCGAAGGATACGGAAATCTTTAAAGAATGTAAGCAGTGGTTATTAGATAACGTAGATAAATTTGAGAAAGTTACAAAAGAAGATATCGAGGCAATTCCGTCTGATATCTGTAATTCTGCGACAATCTCTACTCTTCACGGATGTCCTCCGAATGAGATTGAGAGCATTGCAACTCATCTGTTTAAAGAGAAACATCTGAATACATTTATCAAATGTAATCCAACTCTTCTTGGATATGAATTTGCGAGAAAAACGATGGATGACATGGGATATGATTACATGGTATTCGGTGATTTCCATTTCAAAGATGATTTACAGTATGAGGATGCTATCCCGATGTTTAAGAGACTGCAGGCACTTGCAGATGAGCTGAATCTTGCATTTGGTGTGAAGATCACGAATACATTCCCTGTAGATGTTACAAGAAATGAGCTTCCAAGCGAAGAAATGTATATGTCCGGAAAATCTCTTTTCCCGTTATCCATTTCTCTTGCAGCAAAGCTTTCCAGAGAATTTGATGGAAAACTTCGTATTGCTTATTCCGGTGGAGCTGATTACTATAATATTGACCTTATCGTTAAAAGCGGTGTATGGCCTGTGACAGTAGCAACTACCTTGCTGAAACCAGGCGGATATCAGAGATTTACACAGATGGCCCAGAAAGTTATGGCTGCCGGTGTTGAAGAATGGACGGGTATTGATGTAGCTGCACTTGAGCAGCTTGCTGAGGATGCGAAGAAAGATGCACATCATGTAAAGAGCATCAAACCTCTTCCGAAGAGAAAAACAGACTCAGAAGTTCCGCTTCTTGACTGCTTCTTTGCTCCATGTGAAGAGGGATGTCCGATTCATCAGGATATCACAACTTATGTGAAACTGGCAGGAGAGGGAGATTATGCACAGGCATTAAGAGTTATCCTTGAGAAGAATGCCCTTCCGTTTATCACAGGTACTCTCTGCGCACATAACTGTATGTATAAATGTACACGTAACTTCTATGAAGAACCTGTAAATATCCGTAACACCAAGCTTATTGCAGCACAGAATGGATATGACACAGTGATCGGTGAAATCAAAGCGGGTACGGCAAATGGTAAGAAAGTAGCTGTTGTCGGTGCGGGTCCTGCAGGTATTGCTTCTGCATATTTCCTTGCAAGAGCCGGTGCTTCGGTAACAGTATTTGAGAAAGAAGAGAAAGCCGGCGGTGTGATCCGTTATGTAATTCCGGGATTCCGTATTTCTGGTGAAGCAATTGATAAAGATATTTCTTTCATTGAGAAAATGGGTGTGGAAATCAAAACCGGTACAGAAATCACATCCGTACAGGAATTAAAAGAACAAGGATACGATGCAGTGATCGTTGCAGTAGGCGCAAACAAACCGGGAACCTTGAAACTTGAAAAAGGCGAAACGGTCAATGCACTGAAATTCTTAAGAGATTTTAAAGAATCAGATGGCAAAGTTTCTCTCGGAAAGAATGTTGTTGTTATCGGCGGTGGAAACACAGCTATGGATACGGCAAGAGCTGCAAAACGTACAGAGGGTGTAGAGCACGTTTATCTGGTATACAGAAGAACAAAACGTTATATGCCTGCAGCAGAAGACGAGCTGTTGGAAGTTCTGGAAGAGGGTATTGAATTCAGAGAACTTCTTTCACCGGTATCTCTGGAGAATGGCAGGCTTTTCTGCAAGAAGATGGTACTTGGCAACATGGATGCTTCCGGACGTGCCAGCGTAACAGAAACGGATGAAACAGTAGAGGTTCCGGCCGATACAGTGATCGTTGCAGTAGGTGAGAAAGTTCCGACAGAGTTCTATGAAGCAAATGGCATTGCAGTCAATGAACGAGGAAAAGCCCGCATCAATGACAAGACAATGGAGACAAGTGTAGAAGGTGTTTATGTAGCTGGTGATGGTGCGAAGGGTGCTGCTACGATCGTAGAAGCAATACGTGATGCGCAGATTGCGGTAAAAGCAATTCTCGGACATGATATCGTAAAAGGTCAGCCGGTACCTGGAACAGAAGAAGACTGCTATTCTAAGAAAGCAATTCTTAAAGAGAGTAAAGATGCTGCAAATGAAAGTGAACGCTGCCTGACTTGTAATAAAGTCTGTGAGAACTGTGTGGATGTATGTCCAAACAGAGCAAATATTTCCATCAAAGTGCCGGGAATGGCTATGAACCAGGTAATCCACGTAGATTATATGTGCAATGAATGTGGCAACTGTAAGAGCTTCTGTCCATATGCAAGTGCACCATATAAAGATAAATTTACATTATTTGCTTCAGAAGCAGATATGGCAGACAGCACAAATGACGGATTTGCAGTGATCAATCCGGAAACAAAAGAGTGTAAGGTTCGTCTGCTGGGTCAGATTTCTGACTGTAAGGCGGATGATGCCAATGATAAACTGTATGAGGGTCTTCGCAGACTGATCTGCGCGGTGATCGATGATTACGGTTATCTGATCATGAAATAGGTATTTCTGTTTATATAATCTTTATGTGACGGTGATTCCTTTTTCTGAAAATAGCAGAAAATAAAAAGAAATTAATACACTGTCCACAGTACCAAAGACTGTGGACAGTGTGCATATCAGGCTGAATGCGGCCGCATATCAGGGGTGTATATGCGGTATCACAGGCAGACAGAGAAAAACTCCTAAAAGAGTTCAACTGAATGTCCAAAAGGCAGACGTGCAAGAAAGAAAGGAGAGTCCAATATGGCAGTATTTACAGTCAATGGACAGAAGGTCGAAACGATCAGAAATCAGAAACTGCTGCGTTTTTTGCGGGATGAACTTCACCTTACATCTGTGAAAGACGGATGCAGCGAGGGTGCTTGCGGAGCCTGTACAGTTATTATTGACGGGAAGACCTGTAAGGCATGTGTTCCAGATACAGACATGCTGGATGGCAGAACGATAGTTACAGTAGAAGGTCTGACTGAATGGGAAAAAGAAGTTTATACATATGCCTATGGAAAGGCGGGAGCAGTCCAGTGTGGGTTTTGCATTCCTGGTATGGTGATGTGTACGAAGGCTCTTCTGGACGTAAATAAACAACCGACAGATGATGAAATCAAATATGCATTGCGCAATAATTATTGCCGTTGTACAGGATATGTAAAGATCGTGGATGCAGTGCGGCTGGCCGCGAAGGTTTTAAGTGAAGGTGTGATTCCGGATGATATGGATGACAACTGGAATCTTGGTCATCGTGTATCCAGAATTGATGTGGAAGAGAAAGTACTTGGAACTGGCAAATATCCGGATGACTTTTACCTTGATGGAATGCTGTATGGGGCAGCACTGAGAAGTAAATACCCGCGTGCCCGTGTACTTGAAATTGATACGACAGCAGCTGAGGCACTTTCCGGAGTAGAAGCAGTTGTAACAGCAAAGGATATTCCGGGAGAAAATAAGATCGGACATTTGAAGCATGATCAGTATACTTTGATTCCTGTAGGAGGCTTAACTCATTATCTGGGTGATGCGATCGCTGTTGTAGCTGCAAAGGACAGGGAAACGGCAGAGAAAGCGAAGAAGCTGATCAAAGTCAAATATGAGGTACTGCCGCATGTTCATACGATTGAAGAAGCGGCGGCAGAAGGTGCGCCAAAAGTATTTGATGAAGAGGAAAATAACATTTGTGCACATAAGCATATCAGCAGAGGAAATGCAGAAGAGGCAATCCGTAATTCCAAATATGTGATCAGTCATCATTTTGAAACTCCCTGGACAGAGCATGCATTTCTGGAGCCAGAGTGCGCTGTGGCTTTTTATGATGAGGACGGAGATGTTTTCATATATTCTACAGACCAGTCTGCGCATCAGACTTTACATGAATGTTCTCTGCTGCTCGGAACAGATAAAGTAAAAGTGCAGAATGCACTTGTCGGCGGAGGTTTTGGCGGAAAAGAAGATATGACAGTCCAGCATCTGGCGGCGCTTCTGACTTATGTAACTAAGAAACCAGTTAAGATGAAACTTACGAGGGCTGAATCTCTTCTGGTACATCCAAAACGTCATCCATTTTACATGGATGTGACAATGGGCTGCGATGCGAATGGCAATATTATGGGGGTAAAGGCGAAAGTAGCATCAGATACAGGGGCGTTTGCTTCTCTTGGCGGTCCGGTGCTGGAGCGAGCGTGCACACATGCGGCAGGTCCGTATCATTATGAGAATTTTGAGATTGAAGGAACAGCATATTATACAAACAATCCGCCGGCAGGAGCATTTCGTGGATTTGGCGTGACTCAGACTTGTTTTGCGACAGAAACACTGTTGAACATGATGGCCGATAAGGTGGGAATTACTCCATGGGAGATTCGCTACCGCAATGCGATCCGGCCGGGCGAGACACTTCCGAATGGACAGATTGTGGATAATTCCACAGGTCTGGTAGAAACTCTGGAAGCTGTAAAAGAGAAATACAATGCCGCACTTGAGGCTGGAAAACCAGTCGGAATCGGATGTGCTATGAAAAATGCCGGTGTTGGCGTGGGAATTCCTGATACAGGACGTGTGAAGCTTGTATTTGAAGAAGACAGAAAACTTCATATCTATTCGGGAGCTTCCTGTATTGGTCAGGGACTTGGCACAGTTCTGACTCAGATGGTAGTTACCAACACTGATCTGAAACACGAGGATATTGTTTATGAGAGAAGTAATACCTGGTTTTCACCTGACTCGGGCACAACCTCTGGTTCCAGACAGACTCTGGTAACGGGAGAAGCATGTCGCAGAGCCTGTGATAAGATTATGGAGGACCGCAATGCAGGAAAAACAATTGATGATGTGATCGGAAAGGTTTATTATGCCGAATATCTCGCCAAGACAGATCCACTTGGTGCAAATGTACCCAATCCTGTTTCTCATGTTGCATATGGTTATGCGACACAGGTATGTATTCTGGATAAGAAAACAGGAAAAATCGAGGAGATAGTTGCTGCCCATGATGTAGGCAAAGCGGTTAATCCTTTGTCATGCGAGGGTCAGATCGAGGGTGGCGTAGTTATGTCCATAGGATTTGCTCTGCGAGAACATTATCCGATTGATGAGAACTGTAAACCTATAGAGAAATATGGTTCTCTTGGGCTGTTTCGTTCTCATGAGATTCCGAAAATCGATGCAATTGTTATTGATAAACCGGGATTAAATGTAGCATGCGGAGCTATTGGAATTGGCGAGATCACTTCGATTCCGACGGCACCTGCGATTGCAGACGCATATTTCAGGCGGGATGGTGAGAGACGATACAGTCTTCCTCTGACTGGAACGCCATATGAAAGGAAGTGCTGAGTATGGCAGTAAAGAAGAAGTTTCCATATCGTTCGGCAGTTGTGGCATGTAATGGCGGATGTAGGGCAGCAGAAGGCGAGACAGGATGTAAGGACGGCTGTATTGGATGTGGAGCCTGCGTAAATAAATGTAAATTCAGAGCGATTTCTATCAATGAATATGGTGTGGCAGAAGTAGATGAAGAAAAGTGTATTGCCTGTGGGGCTTGCACAAAGGTCTGCCCGCAGGGCGTGATCCACATTCATGAATGTGCAAATTATATTGTGGTAAAATGCTCCAATAAGAAAAAAGGCGCAGAGGCAAAGAAACAGTGCGAAGTCAGCTGTATCGGATGTGGAATCTGTGAAAAGACATGTACAGCAGGCGCGATTAAGGTGTCTGACAACTGTGCGGTGATTGACGAGTCTGTATGTTTAAGCTGTGGTATGTGTACAGTGAAATGCCCGCGCCATGTAATTCATGATTTAAGAGGTATTTTTACGTAACTGTTCACGAAAATACACTAAGAAATATTGAATAAAAGATTGCCAATAAACAGATAAATGTGTTATACTTATACAATAAAACAGGTAATAAATATGGAAATTAAAAAATAAGTTCGCCTGATGTCTGAAAACAGGCGGAAGGAAAGTAGCATGGTTCGGAGCCGGACATCAGTCCTGAGGGGAACAAAAGAATACCTTAGGTGAGTCCGGCTTTTTCTATATCCAGACAGAATCCTTTCCTGCGTATCAGTAAACAAAAATAAAATATAGAGAAGGTGAAAACATGATTGGAAAGAGTGTTCCAAGAGTAGATGCCTACGACAAAGTTACAGGACGTGCGAAATTTACGGATGATATAGCTCCTGCTAATTGTCTGGTGGCAAAGGTCTATCATGCAAAGATCGGAAATGGTATCGTGAAATCAATCGATACAAGTAAAGCTGAGGCTCTGGACGGCGTAGTAAAAGTAGTTACTTTTAAGGACGTACCGAATCATTGTTATCCTACACCGGGACATCCCTGGTCGGTAGAATTGGCTCATCAGGATATTGCAGATCGTAATATCCTTACCGGAAGAGTTCGTTATTATGGGGATGATATCGCTGCGGTAGTAGCTGAAGATGAGATAACGGCCCAGAGGGCATTGAGATTAATTGAAGTAGAGTACGAAGAATATCCGGTAGAGATTCATCCGCGTAAATCTATGTATGGCAGTAATCCGCCGATTCATCTGGACAAGAAGGATAATGTACTTGTCCGTTCCAACTATTTTATCGGGGATGTAGAAAAAGGATTAAAAGAATCTGCAACAGTAGTGAAACGAACCTATAAGACACCAATCGTACAACATTGTCATATTGAAAATCCGATTTCCTATGCCTATATGGAGAATGGCAGAATCGTAGTAGTAAGTTCCACACAGATTCCTCATATTGTACGTCGTGTCATTGGCCAGGCATTGGGAATCCCATGGGGAAAAATCAGAGTGATCAAGCCTTACATAGGTGGTGGATTCGGAAATAAACAGGATGTACTTTATGAGCCTCTGAATGCATTTCTTACTACTCAGGTTGGCGGCAGACCAGTCAAGCTTGATGTGACAAGAGAGGAAACTTTCTGTAATACGAGAACCCGCCATTCTATAGAATATGACCTGACGGCCGGAGTAGATAATGAGGGACATCTTCTTGCAAAGGATATGCTTGCAATCTCAAATCAGGGAGCGTACGCTTCTCATGGACATGCCATAGCAGCAAATGGCCTGACTGCATGGAGACTGCAGTATGCATGTCAAAACATTAAAGGAGAGGCCTATACTGTCTATACCAACACACCGGTAGGTGGAGCTATGCGAGGATATGGGATTCCGCAGGTATGCTTTGCAATTGAGTGCTTTATGGATGATATTGCAAAAGAAATCGGAATGGATCCACTGGAATTCAGAAAGAAGAACCTGATTAAGGGCTATTATGAAGATGCGTATCTGAAGCCGATAGCAGCGAATACCAATGGTATTTTCGAGTGTCTGAAAAAAGGTGCAGAATATATTCACTGGGATGAAAAACGAAGAGAATATGCAAATCAGACAGGAAAGATCCGAAGAGGCGTGGGAATGTCTCTGTTTTCCTACAAAACCGGTGTATGGCCGATCTCTCTGGAAATCGCAGGCGCGAGAATGACTCTGAATCAGGACGGAAGTGTAGGCCTGATGTTGGGAGCAACAGAAATCGGGCAAGGTGCAGACACTGTATTTTCTCAGATGACAGCGGAAGTTTTAAATATGGATATCAGTGATATTCATATCCAGAGTGTACAGGATACAGATGTGACACCATTTGATACAGGTGCTTATGCATCACGCCAGTCGTTTGTTACAGGAACGGTGGTGAAGGATTGTGCAAATCTTATGAAGAAGAAAATTCTTGATTATGCGAAGAAACTGATGCCGGAAGAGACAAGAGAATTAAGTCTGGACCATGGTTGGATCATGGCTGGTGAAGATTATGCAATGTCTCTTGCTAATCTTGCACTTGAGAGTTATTATAGTCTGAGTAATTCATCTGTACTTACAGCAGAGGTATCTGAACAGGTAAAGAAGAATACGATTGCTACAGGCTGCTGTTTTGCAGAAGTGGAAGTAGATATTGAACTTGGCAAAATTAAGATTCTCCATATTATTAATGTTCATGACAGTGGGAAGCTGCTTAATCCAAAGCTTGCCGAGATGCAGGTTCATGGCGGTATGTCTATGGGAATGGGATATGGTCTTTCTGAACAGCTGATCCTGGATGAGAAGACAGGCAGACCTTTGAATGGAACATTATTAGACTATAAGCTGATGACAATGATGGATACACCTGATATCAAAGCCGATTTTGTGGAGCTGGATGATCCGATCGGACCATTTGGAAATAAAGCACTGGGTGAACCGCCGGCAATCCCGGGGGCACCTGCAATCCGCAATGCAGTTCTTCATGCGACGGGTGTTGCCTTTAACGAAAATCCTCTGACACCACAGAGATTGATCGATGGCTTTATGAAAGCCGGACTTATTTAGAGGGGAGGGGATTTTATGTACGATATTGAGAAGTATTATCAGGCTGAAAGCGTAGAAGAGGCAGTCAGACTGTTGAATGAGCATCCGGAGGCAAAAGTGATATCCGGAGGAAGTGATGTTCTCATTAAAATCAGAGAAGGAAAATTTGCAGGAACTTCTCTGGTGAGTATTCATGGAATTGAAGAGATAAAGGGCGTGAAAATGGCAGATAACGGCGATATTTATATTGGAGCAGGAACTGTGTTTTCACATATTACGAACGATGAGATCATAAAGAAATATATTCCGGTACTTGGGGAAGCTGTGGATCAGGTTGGCGGACCACAGGTGAGAAATATTGGCACGATCGGTGGAAATATCTGTAATGGTGCAGTAAGTGCTGACAGTGCACCAACGGTATTTTCCCTGAATGCTCTGTTGCGTCTTGAAGATGGCAAAGGAGGTCGTCTTGTTCCGGTGAAAGACTTTTATCTGGGACCTGGTAAAGTAGATCTGAGACAGGGAGAAGTATTGACTTATGTGATCATTCCTGCAAAAGAATATCAGGGTTATCGTGGGCACTATATCAAGTATTCTATGAGAAATGCCATGGATATCGCAACTATCAGCTGTAGTGTAGTCAGCAAAGTGAATCTGTCAGATGGTGTGATTGAAGATGTGCGTATTACTTTTGGAGTTGCAGCTCCGGTTCCATACCGCTGTGTAAAGACAGAAGAAGCATTAAAGGGAATGAAGATTGCAGAAGATCTGTATGAGAAAACAGCTGAGCTGGTTCGGGAAGAAATCAATCCACGAGATTCTTGGAGAGCATCTAAGGCATTCCGCCTGCAGATTGGAGGAGAAATCGCAGCGCGGGCATTGAGACGTACTATTGAACTTGCAGGAGGTGACAGCGTATGAAAAAGCAGATGCAGCTTGTACGGTGTATAGTAAACGGAAGAGAAGTAGAAGAATATGTCGATGTAAGGGAGTCGTTACTTGATATGCTCCGTAACCGTCTTGGACTTACCTCTGTGAAAAAAGGTTGTGAGGTAGGAGAATGCGGAGCCTGTACAGTAATCATAGATGGAGAAACCATAGATTCCTGCATTTATCTGGCAGTATGGGCAGAGGGCAAAAACATTCGCACACTGGAAGGTCTGGAGAAGAATGGAGAACTTACCAGAATTCAGGAAGCCTTTATCGAAGAGGGTGCAGTACAATGTGGATTCTGCACACCGGGATTTATTATGTCTGCGACTGTTTTGCTGGAACGTGGCGAGAAATTGTCGAGAGAAGCGATAAGAAAGCATATGGCGGGAAATCTGTGCCGTTGTACAGGATATGAAAATATAGTAAATGCAGTAGAAAAAGTAATGGATGAAAATGAGACAAGAAGAGGAAAGACAGTAAGATGATAAATACTAATGCCAGAAATGCCGGGGATGGATTGGAAAATGTTGTAATCATAAGAGGAGGAGGCGATCTTGCCAGTGGTACAATTCACAGATTGTATCGTAGCGGATACCGTCTGCTCGTGCTGGAATGCGAGAAACCGACCGCAATCAGACGAATGGTTTCGTTTTGTGAGGCAGTTTATGATGGACAGTCTTCAGTGGAAGGGGTTCTTTGCAGGAAGATAAACAGTATTCAGGAATGTGATGCTGTCTGGAATGCGGGAGAGATACCTCTTATGGTTGATACAGAGGGAGAAATTCTTCAGAAATACAGACCGGCTGCATTAGTAGATGCGATTCTTGCCAAAAGAAATCTTGGAACAACCAAAAATATGGCAGATCTGACGATTGCTCTTGGACCGGGATTTATGGCGGGAGAAGATGTAGACTACGTGATTGAGACTATGCGTGGACATAATCTTGCCAGAGTTATTTCCAGGGGAGCAGCACTTCCGAACACAGGAGTCCCGGGTGTGATCGCTGGCTTTGGCAAAGAGCGAGTGATTCATGCACCGGCAGCTGGTGAGATTCACTGTATCTCAAAAATTTCAGATATCGTAGAAAAAGACCAGATACTTGCGTGGATCGGGGACGTGCCTGTCAGAGCTTCTCTTACAGGTGTGTTGCGTGGTATTATACGTGATGGATTTACAGTGCCGAAAGGAATGAAGATTGCAGATATTGATCCGCGTAAGGAGCAAAAGAAAAATTGTTTTACGATTTCCGATAAGGCTCGCTGTATTGCAGGCAGCGTGCTGGAAATTCTGCTTTCAGAAGGAGTGATGCCATATGAAGCACCAGGTCGATTTTCTGGAATTACTGCAGATTGATTATGAGAGATACCCTGTAATTGCTGTCGTAGGCGGTGGAGGCAAGACGAGCCTGATCTATCGCCTTACTGATGAATTGCTTGACAGAGACAAACGAGTAATCATTACGACAACCACACATATGACAGGGGAATCAGAACTTCCCTTTGTGAGGGGAGGAGACGCTGCCAGAGTAAAAGAAATGTTGGATAGAGAAGGATATGTTATTGCAGCTGAATATGAGGAAGAAACAGGTAAATATGCAGCGCTTTCAGAGAAAAAGATGGAGGAACTGAAAGGTTTATGTGATGTGATGCTTGTGGAAGCTGATGGTGCGAAACATCATCCGGTAAAGGTTCCTGAGGCATGGGAGCCTGTAATACCTGCCTGCGCGGATATTGTGATCAGTGTGATCGGACTGGATTGTTTGGGACAGCCCATCAGTCAGAGCGCATATCGAATGGAACGAACATCAGAATTTCTCAAAAAAGGTCTGGAAGCTCCGATCACAGAGGATGATCTTATAAAGATAGCAACTTCTATCTGTGGATTGTTTAAAGACGTGGAAGAGCGGATTTACAGAGTTTATCTGAATAAATCAGATGTTCTTACAGAGGAAACATCTGCGGAGCATATCGTAAAGGAACTGGGAAAAAAACATACCATAGCAGCATATGGAAGCCTATGGGAGGAATAAAATAACTTTGAAAATTGCAATGATTATGCTGGCGGCTGGAAACAGCCGCCGTTTTGGTGGAAATAAGCTTCTGTATGAAGTAGACGGAATGCCTATGTACAGGCATATTCTGGATTTGCTTATGGAAGTGGAAAATGAAGTGAAAAACATTTTGAAACAAAATAAAGAAGGCAATCCTGTTGAGGATGAAACTGTCATTGAGCTAAATAGAGGGTGCTTAAAAAATATTACGTGTAATATTACTGTAGTCACACAATATGAAACGATCGCAGAGATGGCCATAGAAAATCAAATCCAGGTTCTCTATAACCATCATCCGGAGAAGGGAATTTCTTCAACTATTCAAATTGGGCTGAATGCCAATCTGGATGCAGATGCAGTACTATTTACAGTCTCTGACCAGCCATGGCTTAGTAAAGAGACAATCTGTAGATTGATAGAAGTATTTTTAAACAGCGAGAGGGGAATTGCCTCCGTTTCCTGTCAGGGGAAGTTAGGGAATCCATGTATTTTCAGAAAAAAATACTTTAATGAATTACTTGCGCTGGAGGGGGATAAGGGTGGGAAGAAAATAATCATGAAACATCTCGAAGATACGCAGATTTGTGAAATAGAAGATGTCAGAGAGTTAGAAGATATAGACTATCGTGATATAACACCGAAAATAAAATAAAGATTACATTTCATTCTTTATTTTAACCGAATTAAACTGCGAAGCAGTTATTTGGTGTAGAGCCGTGTATCGAAAGCGGATGATTTTATCCGATTAACTAATGTAATAAAAAAGTTCTGGTGCTTTTGAGCGTCAGAACTTTTTTGTGAGAGTATTCGCTTGTATAACAGATACCGTAGTATCTGTAAAATGAATTAAAGATGGATTTTGGTTCCGGTCTTTTCCTGAATGCCGTCTTTTGCTTTTTCCAGTAAGGTAATCATGGCAGTTCTTCCTTCCTTGGAACTTGCAAAATCAACAGCAGCCTGAACTTTAGGAAGCATGGAACCTGGGGCAAACTGACCTTCGTTAATGTATTTCTTAGCATCTTCTACCGTCAGGTCATCTAGCCATTTTTCGTTTTCTTTGCCAAAGTTTACAGCAACTTTTTCTACTGCTGTAAGAATGATAAGCATATCTGCATCCAGTTCTTTGGCCAGAAGACAGCTTGCAAAATCCTTATCAATAACAGCAGATGCACCTTTGAGATGATGTCCGTTAAGAACAACAGGAATTCCGCCGCCTCCGCAGCAGATAACGATTTTATTTGCGTCGACAAGACTATTGATTGCATCCTGTTCAACAATTTCAACAGGCTTCGGAGAGGCAACAACACGACGGTAACCACGTCCGGCATCTTCTTTCATGATATGCCCATAAGCTTTAGTCTGATACTCAGCTTCTTCTTTAGTAAGGAATTTGCCGATCGGCTTGGACGGATTTTCGAATGCAGGATCATTTGGATCAACGCGAACCTGAGTGACAACTGTTACAACAGGTGTGCGGACAAAGCCGCGGATACGAAGCTCCTCTCTTAATGCATTCTGTAAATCATAGCCGATATAAGCCTGGCTCATGGCAACACAGACGGAGAGAGGAGTATTTGGCTGATTTTCGTCTTCTCTGGAAAGAGCTGACATTGCGTTGTTAATCATACCAACCTGAGGTCCGTTTCCATGGACAACAACAACCTGATGACCTTCTTCAATCAGATCACATAATGCTTTTGCAGTAGTTTTTACAGCTACCATCTGTTCCGGGAGAGTATTTCCCAGAGCGTTTCCGCCAAGAGCGATAACAATTCTTTTTCGTGTAAACATTTGTAAAAACCTCCTGATTAAGGGCAAAGAGGGCCGCCGCAATAAACATTGTCTGCTTTCTGCGACAGCCCTGCCTGCTATACAATATAGTAATGAATGCGTTTGAGTAATCACGCTGACTGCCTGATTACTGTCTGTATGAACAATAAATTCTGTTTGTGTATAATTAAGATTTCGAGATTAATATTCTGAAAGACAGTTTATTTCAGAATTCTTGGAGCTGCCTTAACTTCAAGTTTTTTGAGGATATCCTGTGGATTTTCAAATTTGGAAAGCATGATCATAGCAGCGATGATGTATGGTTTGAAGCTTGCTTCTTTGTATAACGGGATTCTGTAACGGTCGAATACAGAAGCATCAACTTCACCTGTTTCACAGCTTACGCCTGTGATATCAGCTGGCAGGCAGTGCAGATAGAGGGCTTTTCCATCTTTCGTTGTTTTCATGAGTTCCTCAGTGCAAGCCCAGTCTTTGTGCTGTGCATTCTGAGCAAGAAGTTCTTTCTCTAATTTGTCAATTCCGTCAAAATCACCTTCTGCATAAAGGTTTGTACGTTTTTCCATAGCTGCAAATGGAGCCCAGCTCTTAGGATAAACGATATCAGCATCTTTGAAAGCTTCAGCCATATTGTTTGTTTTTGTGAAGGAACCGCCTGTAGCTTCAGCGTTTTTCTTAGCAATTTCTTCTACTTCAGGCATTACATCATATCCTTCCGGATGAGCAAGTACAACATCCATACCGAAACGTGTCATCAGACCGATCACACCCTGTGGAACGGAGAGTGGTTTGCCATAGGATGGAGAATAAGCCCAGGACATAGCGATTTTTTTGCCTTTCAGATTTTCAACACCACCAAATTCATGGATGATGTGAAGCATATCTGCCATACACTGTGTTGGATGGTCAACATCACACTGAAGGTTTACAAGAGTAGGTCTCTGCTCAAGGATACCATCTTTATTTCCTTCTGTTACAGCATCCATGAATTCTTTCTGATATGCATGTCCTTTACCGATATACATATCATCACGAATACCGATTACATCAGCCATGAAAGAAACCATGTTTGCTGTTTCACGAACTGTTTCGCCATGGGCAATCTGAGATTTCTTTTCATCCAGATCCTGCACTTCCAGACCAAGAAGGTTACATGCGGATGCAAAAGAGAAACGTGTACGTGTGGAGTTATCACGGAAGATAGAGATTCCAAGACCGCTTTCGAATACTTTTGTGGAAATATTATTTTCTCTCATGAAACGAAGGGCATCAGCAACTGTGAATACAGCTTCCAGTTCATCATCTGTTTTATCCCATGTCCAGAAGAAATCGTTGTTGTACATTTCTTTGAAGTTTAAGCTGTTTAATTTGTCAATGTAATCCTGTAATGTTTTCATAAAATTAGTACCTGCTATGCTTTTGATAGCTTATCCTTTCTGAATATGAATTGTAAAATGAAATTGTAACAAAACATTTTATGTATTGTTTTTATTTAACCGGATCAAGTAAGTCCCCTGCTTCAATTGCGGAGAGCAATAAGCAGTGAGCAGGGATTTTGTCTGAACACAAATCGGGCCTCTGGGATTATAAGAATCCGTTGTCTAAACTTTGAGATAGGAACGATTATTTGCAATATGCAGTTGGAAGAGCAGCATATACAGCAGCACATCTTACAAGGTCGATCTTCCATGTTTTTTCATTTGGAGCATGTGCCTGTGCCTCTGCACCAGGTCCAAATCCAATACAAGGAATGTTGTTACGTCCCATAATTGTTACACCGTTAGTAGAGAATGTCCATTTGTCTGTGAGTGGACGAGCTTTTCTCATACCCTCAGTTTCAGCATTGCCAAGACGTTCTTCGCCGTACAGTCCCTTATAAGCTTCTTCCAGAGCCTGTGTTACTTTGTGATCTTTCGGAATTACCCATGTCGGGAAGTAGCATTCAATCGGGTATACAAGTTCTGTATAGGATGGACGATTGTACTCATACATGGATACAGTTACGTCATCACCGTATTTCTTTACAGATGGAAGAGCACGAATCTCATCCAGACAGCTTTCCCATGTTTCTCCGGCTGTCATACGACGGTCAAGAGATACAGAGCAGGAGTCAGCTACTGCGCAACGGCTTGGGGATGTGAAGAAGATTTCGGAAGTTGTAACAGTACCACGTCCAAGGAAACGAGCTTCTTCCCATTCAGGGTTGTATTTCTCATCAAGCATTTTAACAAGACCTTTGATTTCGGTAGTATCAGCTGCATCGTTTTCATTTAATGCACGAATATCCTGGAGAATGTCAGCCATTTTGTAAATAGCATTGTCACCACGCTCAGGAGCAGAACCATGACAGGAAACACCCTTTACATCTACGCGGATTTCCATACGTCCACGCTGTCCTCTGTAGATACCGCCATCTGTCGGCTCTGTGGAAACAACGAATTCAGGACGAACACCATCTTCATGGATGATATACTGCCAGCAAAGTCCATCACAGTCTTCTTCCTGTACAGTACCTGTTACCAGTACCTGATATTTATCATTTAAAAGACCAAGGTCTTTCATGATTTTTGCGCCATATACTGCAGAAACGATACCGCCCATCTGGTCAGATGTTCCACGTCCTCCGATCTCCTCATCGGTTTCGAAACCTTCATATGGATCAAATTCCCAGTTCTTGATGTTACCGATGCCTACAGTATCAATATGAGCATCAAAGCCGATCAGAGTTTTACCTGTTCCCATATATCCGAGGATATTTCCCATAGGGTCGATCTGAACTTTATCAAATCCGACTTTCTCCATTTCTTCTTTGATTCTCATGATGTGTCCTTTTTCTCCACAGCTTTCACCAGGAATGCGAACCAGGTCGCGAAGGAATCTGGTCATATCATCTTTATAACCCATTGCAGCTTCGTTGATTTTTGTGTAATCCATTTTTGTATCCTCCCAATATTTATATGATCAAGTTATTTGGTTGCAAAGTATGTAATGCGCGTGTGCGATACTTTTTATAAAACCAGAAATCGCTGTGATTATTCACTTAATGATTCATTTGTTCCGTATAATCCATCCCATACGATCTCGCGGTAACGAACAGGGTCGGTATCACCCTCTGTGGAAAGAACCAGTATTACGGAGTTTTCATCCAGCTTCAGAGCTTCCCTTAAATCCTTTGCATCTTCGTCATGAAGAGCAGTATAGCAAAGACCAAGCGGAACAGAACCTGATTCGCCGGAAACAATGTGAGGGTCATCTCCAAGTGGATTAGCGTAGATACGTGTTGCTTTTGCGCTCATCCAGTCAGGACAGGAAGCAAATACATCTACATGATTCTTAAGAATATCCCATCCAATAGTGTTTCCCTCACCGCATGCAAGTCCGGCCATGATAGTCTGAAGATCTCCGGTAACATTTACCAGATTACCTGTTTTGGCAACCGCAGAACGGTACAGACAGTCAGCGGCACTTGCCTCACAGACAGTCATGATCGGCGGGTTATCTCTATATTTATGAGCGAAATAACCAACTACAGCACCGGCCAGAGAACCAACACCGGCCTGAACAAATACGTGAGTCGGACGGTCAATTCCCATTTCTTTTAACTGCTGGTCTGCTTCAAGAACCAATGTGCCATAGCCCTGCATGATCCATGAAGGAATTTCTTCGTATCCGTCCCAGGCAGTATCCTGAACGATGATACCATGTTCTGTCTTGGCAGCTTCTGCAGCAGCCATTCTTACACAGTCATCATAGTTTACTTCTTCAATTGTAACAGTGGCACCTTCTTTGGCAATATTATCGAAACGTGTTTTTGTTGTGCCTTTTGGCATTCTTATAACTGCTTTCTGGCCGAGACGTTTCGCAGCCCATGCAACTCCACGTCCATGGTTACCGTCTGTGGCAGTAAAGAAAGTTGCCTGTCCAAATTCTTCTCTTAATTTATCAGAAGAGAGAACATTGTATGGCAGTTCGCTGATATCGCGGCCAACTTCTTTTGCGATATAACGTCCCATTGCATAGGAACCTCCCAGTACTTTGAAAGCGTTTAAGCCAAAGCGGTAGGATTCATCCTTACAGAAAATATTCTTTACTCCTAAATATTCAGCAAGGGATGAAAGGTTCTGAAGAGGTGTCACACTATACTGTGGGAAACTCTTGTGAAACTCATTTGCTTTCTTTACGTTTTCTTCGGACATCAGTTCCAGATGTTTATCATCTGATTTCGGAACCTCATTTACAGTCCATTTTAATCCTTCTGTCATAAAATGACCTCCCTTAAAATTATCAATTGGTTTCCTTAATTTCTGACTCTATCATACCATATAAAAAAATTTTTGCAATAGAAAATACAAAAATTTTTAGGTTTTTCAAAAAAAAGTTAGGTGTTTTGATATGCGCATTGATATAAGTTGAAAAATGTGATAAAATAATAAATAGTTTGTGTCTCATTTAATGGTAATCAAATCAAATAAGTCCCTTGTTTCAATTGTAAGGATTTGTTTGATTTTAAGACGAAATAAGTTTTATTATTTTTCTGCCGGAAAAGAAAATAATAAAAATAGCAGAAATGAGGCAAGGATACAAGAGAGGAGAGAATATCATGGCAGTACTTCAGTCATTCAGGGCGTTACGCCCTGTGCAGGAAAAGGCAGCAGATGTAGCTGCGCTTCCGTATGATGTAGTAAACAGAGAAGAAGCAAAGGCAATCGGAGATAAGAACCCATTATCTTTTCTTCATGTAGACAGACCGGAAATGGATCTGAAACCGGAGATTGACCTATATGATGAACGGGTTTATGAGAAAGCAAGAGAAAATCTTATTGACATGGAAAAAGCAGGAATTTTTCTCCAGGATGAAAAGCCTTGCTACTACATATATGAACTTGTAAGAAAGGGCAGGACGCAGACTGGCATTGTAGGATGCAGCTCTATTGATGATTATATGAATGGTGTAGTCAAGAAACATGAGCTGACCAGGGAAGATAAGGAACAGGACAGAATTCACCACGTGGATTCCTGCAATGCTAACACAGGCCCTATTTTTCTTGCATGCAGATATCCGGAATCGCTTCTTAAGCTAATGAATGACTGGAAAGAAAATCATGAAGCAGCATATGATTTTACGGAGGATGATCAGATTACACATAGAGTGTGGATGATTGATAATCAGGAGATTATTGGTGAAATACGTGAAGAATTTGAAGGAATTGATTCTCTTTATATCGCTGATGGGCATCATCGTGCGGCTTCTGCGGTAAAAGTAGGTTTAAAGAGAAGAGAACAGAATCCAGATTACACAGGTGAAGAAGAATTCAATTATTTCTTATCCGTTGTATTTCCGTATGATCAGCTTTGTATTCTTCCATATAACAGGGTTGTCAGAGACTTGAATGGTCTGACTGTAAAAGCGTTTCTGGGGGCGCTGAAATTTAATTTTGAACTGATGCTGTTGCCTGGATTTCCATGTAAACCTGTAGAAAAGCATTGTATGGGAATGTATGTAGATGGACAGTGGTATCATCTGAAGGCATGGCCGGATGTTTATGAGAAAAAAGATGTGGTAGGACAGCTTGATGTATCTATCCTTCAGGAAAAAGTTCTCAGTCCGATTCTCGGAATCGAAGACCCACGTACAGACCAGAGGATTTCTTTTGTAGGGGGAAATCATAAGGCAGCAGAACTTGCCCGGCTGGCAGACAAAACCGGTGGCGTGGCCTTTGTTATGTATCCGACTTCCATGGAAGATCTGATGAAGATTGCTGATGAGAGCAAATTAATGCCGCCAAAATCCACATGGTTCGAACCGAAGCTCCGGAGTGGATTGTTTATACATAAACTGTAGAAATATATTTTATAAAAATCTTATAATTTCGACATGGACTTTTATTCCTTTCGATGGTACAATGAATTCATACAAAAGAGAACGAAATGTACTGAATTATGAAAGGAGGGAGAGTAAATGGAAGATACAGAATTGAGAAGTATTCTTTTTTCTATTCAGGGAAGCATTATTGATTTGCAAAGTGATATGTCTGATATGAAGAATGATATGGCAGGTATGAAAACCGATATCACGAATATGAAAACCGATATCACGAATATGAAAGCTGATATCATAAATGTGAAGTCAGATATTAAAGAATTGCAGGGAAGTGTGAAAAAGATCGAACTTAAACTGGAAAATGAAATTGACAGAAAGATATCTGCCCTCTTTGATGCACATATTGATGAACTTCGCTATAGGAAAGAGAATAAAGAAACCAGGGAGAAAGTTGCCAGTTTGGAAATGCGCGTAGATAATCTTGAAAAAGTGGTTATGACAGCGTAGAGGAACTTAGAATACATATGATAAACCAGGAAGAAGCCTTATATTACAGAGAACATATATAAAATTTCTTTCTGGTTAATTTTAGGTGATTTTACAGAAAATAGTTGAAATCAGAGGATGGATTTGTTATACTTATATTTGTTGCGGGGTATGGCGTAGCTTGGTAGCGCGCACGGCTGGGGGCCGTGAGGTCGCAGGTTCAAATCCTGTTGCCCCGATTTAAAAAGCCTTGGTTTTCAAGGCTTTTTGTTTTTCGTGTTGCATTTCGTGTTGCATAAATCATTGAAGTGATTGTTAGCAATATCGGAATACTCTTTTGCTTTATCTGAAAGGGCATGTCTGTATACAGCCTTTAAAACTCCGTCATTACTCCAGCCACCACGTTGCATAATATAAGCGTCAGGAACACCAAGGGCGTGCTGGATAGAAGCAGAGTAGTGCCGCAGATCATGAAAGCGGAAATGTGGCAAACCTGCACCTTTCAGACAATGCTCAAAGCGTTTCGTTATAACATCCGGATTAAGGTCCACGATTCTGCCATGAATTCCCTGCCATTTTTTAGCAACGAAATTAGGAAAGTCAATAAATCTATCACCAGCATAGGACTTGGGAGTTTTGATGATCCATTCCAGATCCTGGTTTAGAACCATGTTCTTGTTTACATGAACGATACTTCCAGAGATATCATCCGATTCCAATGCACAGATTTCTCCACGACGCATGGGACCGAATGCAGCGAGAAGGATAGGAAGCTCCATCTCAGTTCCTTTAACAAAGTCAAGGAGCTGCTTTATTTCATTATCAGTAGGAATATATAGATCAACCCGCTTCTTCTTCGGAAGGGCTGTATTTAGTGCAAATTCTGGACGGTATGCTTTGAAAGTTGCCGATATAAGCCCATGAATATTCCTCACTGTTTTCGGTGAATGGGTAAGAGATTCATAATTTATTGCCTTCTGCACATCATCCTGTGCAATCAGGTCTATTTTCTTCTCCATTAAATCCTTACAATATCTTTTGCGCATTTTTCTGTATTCAGATATGGTCCTTGGTGACAATACATTTTCTCTGGAATTAATATAGTTATCCATTGCATCTCCGAAGTCTATTGATTGTATACCCGAAAACTGTTCTTTGTCCGCCGCCCATGCAGCGGCTTCTGCCTCGCACTTTCGTTTCCCTCTTGTGGAAGGATCATCACAAGTGAAGGACTTATAGATCCGTTTCTTTTTCACGGTTCCGTCAGGCTGGATCTGTTCCTCAAAATGAGAGAACACCTGACATCTCCATGACCCAGATGGAAGCTTTTTTGCAGTTGCCATAGTATCTCCTCCTTAAAAATGGGTACAAAAATAACAGCCACACAAATGTTCTGATTGTGTAACTGCTCCGAAGATGATACAATATCTTTGCCAAAGTACTGGATCTCTTCGGAGATTCTGATTGCCGCCCTTGTGTTGATAGCACAGGGGCGGTTTTTTATATGAATTTTTGTGTGATTAGTCGGTTTAAACGTTCAAACAAATCGTTCGGAAAACCCAAAACGTCAAATATACTTTGGCTATTGAAATGTATGTCTTTATAAGGTGAAAGAATGTTAAATAATTCGGAATAGAAGTTACTAATAAGGTATTTGTCTGACAACATGATTATAAGGGCAAGTAAGACCGCAAAAGTATCATTTTGTCCCAGTCTATTATTATATTCTTCTTCCGAAATGACATTAAATGTCAAAGAGAGTGTTTGGACTTTGGGAAGCTGGGGCAAAGAAATCATGCTAAAAGTTCTGTTCCCGTGAGCGATTTTATTTCTATATTCTTTTGTAAGTTCTAATGATTTTCTTACAAATTCTTTTGATTGCTCTGGTGTTAAAAGTCCGGGAGCAATAAAAGAGTTGCATACATCTTGCTTATCATCTGAGTTTAAAATATTATACCATTCTATTGTAAGCCCATAAGGAATGCTGGTGGTTAGTATCCAAGGTGGAATATGATTTTTATCATTCAAGTAATGTTGCATAATTGGACTTTTGGTATCTTTAGAAATTCGTTCTTTTAAACTTCTTAGTACATTTGTTCGTTTCCCACTGGAGGTACTGTAGTTCTTTTTATATAAATAATCATTTTCTTCTAGGCAACGCAAATCTAAAGGATTAGTATACACGCCGTATTTTTGCGCAACTAAATATGAGATTCTGGACTTTAAAGCTTTTTCCAAAAACAATATGTATTTAAAGATAATATTATTAAGGCTTGTATCTATAATGTGTAATGTGTACAATTCATTAAAATTTGTACCCGGGATAAAAGAATCAGAATTTGGAACTTGCAAAAAAGTGTTTTTATAACCGTTTATAATTCCATAATAGGAATAATTCTGAAGAACCTGAATAGCAAATTCTTTATCTGGAACACTTATATGCCGTTCTTCCATAATTGATATAAGCTCTTCGTAAGTTTTAAAAGGTTTATCAAAAATGATATTATTATTCATAAAAGAAAAAATCCCTCCTTCCGAATAACGGTAAGAGGGATTTTCGCTAGTCATCTCTACAACGACCATTTCTGTTGAAATTCATCTTACCATTATTATTTTGTTGTGTCAAGCGAATTTAATAAAATCTCCGATGTGAACTTTATTGTCAATATGTGGCATACGTTGGATCTCATCATCATTAACTGATAAAGCTTCGCGTTCAGAAAAGGTTTGTTCAAGCAATGGAGAAAGAGGGATATTAAAATTAATCTTGCGAGTTACTTCTTTATTTTTTTGACAAACGGAATACTCATCCTGGACATCTATAACGTCCAAAGTGTCTTTTACGAATACATACTTACATAATTCTTTTCCGTCCAATCCAATGATTGGTTCACCTAAAGAATATATTTGAATGATATTGCCTACTGATAGTCTGGATTTTCCGACATCAACAATAACAGTATATCTGTCGATAATTCGTATAACATGTCCAAGTGCTGAAGGTTCAATACTGCGTTCCATAAATACTCCTTTCTAAATCTGAATTATTAGATATTCTCAATTCAATCAATTTCTGGTGATTTCCCGTCATTCGAGGCATCTGTTCAAACGAGAATGCTTGGTTGCTGTTACCAGTAAGGACACTTTTTGAAGACATTATTGAATGCAATGATAATTAAATAAACAAGGATTCTTCAAAAAATCTGCTTGTATAGGAATTAGGGCATCTTACCCATCCAGAAATATCGGCATCCTCAGCCCGGATATATATATAGGCACTGCCGCCAGAATATTTGATTCTATTTACAGTACATACTTCGTAAGCGTCTGTTGTATAGATAATATTTCCGTTAGGGGAGTTCTTTATATTCAATGATTTTGCGCATTTCCACATATTTTGTCCACCAAGAAGGGGGTTACATGATTTGGAATAAGTGATAGGATATGTAGTTTTGGAAAGTTTCAGAGAGTTTCCGGAAAGCTTATAAGTTATGGTATATTGAATAGAACCGACTCCTCCTGGCATTGACTGCATACGGATTTGAATGTAATTTGCACCCACTTTTTGAGTGAAACTATTATGGCGAGCATTGAAAGCACCTTTACGATGTGACATTAAATTGACAGCAGATACAAGTTTTCCGGATTTATAAGTCAATAATTTGTCGTAATCAATGTGATCATTAGCAATGTCTTGACATTTTAATTTCAAAAAATGTTTATTTCCATTGAGGGTATAAAGGTCTGCATTTACAAGATATATGTTTCGGGCGTTCAAACTAAAACTTTTTTTGCCATTCACCTCAATATTCAGGTAAGATTCCGACTTGAAATTTATTCGAATTTTATCAGCTTTACCATCACCGGTGATATCATATTTAGAGTATGTTACGTTTGGCCGGATGGAAATGTTGCTTTTTTGAGCTGCTTTAACAGTTAACGGCATAGATATGGTGCTGATTGTAATTAGGGCGACTGTAAAATATTTTAATAATGTCTTTTTCATGTGAAAAACCTCCTGTATTCAAGAATTCATTTGCGGTTCTATAAGTTTTCAATGATATCCAGTCATTCTGGACATTTGTTCTATAGTAAAGTCTCCATATTCTTCAAAATGACTCTGCTGATGTAATCATATGCATTACTGCAAATGGTTCAAAATAAATTATGTAATTATCTACAGATGCATATAATCCATACTTAGCTTTATAACAATCAATAGCTTCTTCCAGATATTCTTCAGTCACATCCAGATATTCAGCCATCTCATAAAGATTCCCACATCCTGCTTCATAAGCACTGATCAGACCGGTAAGCCCAATCTTTAGATTATACCCATAAAGCCGAGCTCGATATTCCTGCTTTCGGCTTTCTACCTTATTCTGGTCTAAAATGTTTCCGGAGCTGGTGCGATAATGCCCGATTTCTTCGGCAAGCACACAAGATTTTTCTGCTTGTGTTTCTATATCCTTTCGGATTGCTATGCGACTGCCGCGGATCAGGCCGTCATGCCCGGTAAGCGGCTGCTCTTTGACGCACAATCCTTCCTGATCGGCAGCAGTCAGTAACTGTTCGTAGTTCAATTGGGATCACCCATTCAAGTAAATAATGCAGATTAGCAATAGTAGCTGATCTGATGAAATGTTGCATACCAGAGGTCAAGAACATCTTTGCTTCGAGCTTCTATAGTCTGCATGATAAATCGTAGTTGCTTAGCGGGAATCTTTGATTTATTATGGCAAAGAAGAGATCCACCGTTTCGAGTAATCCATATTTTGGTTGCGGTAGGAGATGGAACTCCCTCACATACATGGACATGTACTGGTTCTAAAGGGTCATTTTCATTTACCCAGAAATATATGATATAAGAACCAATCTTAAAAACTCGAGGCATTATCCATACCTCCTTCAAATCCTCCTTCGCGGGCTAACTGCATAATAATGTGCGCAACAGATGCCAGATAATCCTGAAAATATTTAATTTCTTCATCAGAGAATCCATCAATATTTTCCCATTTATAATCAGGCAACCAACATGAAGCGGAATGGAATCCGCCGTAAACAGGTTTTTCGATGCGAACTTCAACCTGCTCTTTACCGTCCTTCTGAAGAGATTCAGAATGAACAATCTCTGTATTGTCGTTTAGTGTCATAAATGGATAAAGCATAATAACATCTCCCTTCTATTACCATTTACTATCATCATTCATAATATCCAGATCATGCTGCACGCCTTCTGGTGTCTGCTCTACATCTGTACGTGCATGAGCTGCAAGAAGATCATCTTCCATCTGCTGGGTGGAGAGGAGATTCTTGGAATAGGTAAGGACCTTTCTTTGGTTGTGAGCAGATAACTGTTCACATACCTCTATGATTTCTTTGCATTGAGAAGAATAGGAAGGTTCCTGCTTGGATTCTGTTTTTCCAGAAACTCTTTCCATAGGAACATCAAAGCCCATGAGCCATGCCTCATTGACATTTAATGCTTTAGCAAGAGCATCTATATTATTCTGACGGGGTTTATATTTCCCTGATATATATGAGCTGAGCTGACCCTTATCAATATTGGCTTTAGTAGCCAATTGAGTTTGAGTGATTTCTCGGATTTCTAAACCTTGTTTTATTCTTTCTTTTATATCAACCTTATTCAAAGCAAGTCCTCCTTAAAGATTTCTTTAATAGGATTATAAATCAAAGTTGAGAAAATATCAATGATTATTTATGAAAATTGAGAAAAACTTAAAAATCTCATTGACATCTGCATAGAGCAGTGTTATTATACAGATAGTTGAGATAATCTCAACAGAGGAGGTGAAATAAAATGCCTTACGATTACAGAAAATTGCGTGGGCGTATAAGAGAAAAATTCGGCACACAGGCTGAATTTTCAAGAAATATTGGGCTTTCAGAGGTATCTGTTAGCAATAAATTGAATAATGTGGTGGATTGGGGACAGGACGAAATGGAAAGTGCAATAGTAGCACTTGACATTCCTTTTTCTGACATACACTCTTATTTTTTTACTCATCAGGTTGAGAAAAACTCAACTAAATAATTTAGATACCCAGAAAGGAGGGACAAAATAAGTGCTGATAATTATGGTATCTGTAATTGTATCAGCAATTACTGCCAAAATAGTAGCCACCTACTATTTTAAGAAAGTAGATGGCTATGTAAAGGAAATGTGTGAAATGACAGCTAAAAGCAATGAAAAGACATTGGCTATTTTACACAAACTTCATAGAAATTTTCCCCCAGAGGAGTGAGATAACCTAAATAGTTTTTGGTTTCCAATTTTTTTGAATCTCTAAAAGATGCCGCATATACAGAAAGAGCCTGATAATCACTAGTTTCCTTGAAAGGTTCATAAAGAGAGGCGTCTGCAAGGAAGATATCGGTCACTATTTCTATTATGCCTAATCGTTTAAGCGACGAAATAGAAGTACAGACTTGCTCAAGGTCAACTCCTGAAAATGGAGGAATATAAACATTTGAAATAAGGGTTTTGAAACTATTATTAGAATAATCTTTTAAAACATAATCGACCAATGGAAAGTGCTGTTCGGGATGGAAACTTTTTAAAATTTTAGCATCTAAGGGACTCATTTGCTTGATAATTTCTGCAAAGGATGGGTGAGCATTTGAAGCGTAATGACTATCCGCAGATTTGGAAATTAAATTCACAAACAGCTTACGAAGTTCTTCTGACTCAATACAGTATTTTGAATTTTCAAGTGCCTGTGCCGTTATTTGAATATTTGGTTCAATGAGGCTTTCTTCAGGGATGGATGAAATTGCTTGAGACAATTCCTGCTTATAAAGTTCCAAGTCATGGGCATATTTCATACGACGCTTATCTGCTGTTTGTGAGATTCCACCAAAAACCAGATACCATACATCGGATAATGTCTGTCCTATTCCTTGTGTTGGCTTATCAATAAGGTTTTTGACAGCATTATCAATAGAATCTGGGAGTTCAGGCAAATCAACAAGAGGAGAATTTTTACCAGACATAATTACTACCTTCTTTCTTATATATTGGGTACATCACTACCCCATAATACAAGAATAGGAGAAAGGAAGAAAAAAGTCAATAATTTAGATACCCAGAAAGAGGTGAGAACAATAGTAACAGCATTTTTTATTGCAACAACCACAATATGCGCTATAGGGTGGCTGACACGATATGTTTCTTGCGCAGCTCTTATATATTATATCGAGAAAAACGGGTACAAACTCCCAGATGAACAAGAAGGATATGAATGTACCCGTTTTGTGGTAAAGAAGATTTTTAAGTTATAAACCTAATTTACCTAAAACAAGAGCTGAAATAACACTGCCTGTTACATTAGATATTACATCAAAGGACATAGATCCAATACTTGAAAGCGCTGGTTTTACTTTGCCATTCCAAACTGTATCAGATCTAATTTTTTCCAGAAATTCATGACCTTGAAAAGTAATATCAAGAATGCTGTCGAAGAGAAAACTTCCATTAGTCATACGACAATATTGAACATTTACATAATTAGCTTCGGATAGTTTTACAAGAGTGTATTCTACATTTTCTCTACCGTGGTTGGCTATAGAATTTTTGAGAGATCCTACCGGATAAACGCCTATAGGAAAAGTCTCAAGCTCAAGTAAAATATCTCGCACACAATCAATATTTAATTTCATAAACATGTCCTTTCTATATTACTCAGGTACGTCACTACCCTGTAATACAAGAATAGGAGAAAGGAAGAAAAAAGTCAATAATTTAGATACCTAGAAAGAGAGGCGAAAGGAAATCAACGTAGACTACAAGAACATGACAGAAAGCGAAAGAAACGAACTTATTGCTTATACAGCAGGAATGGCTGCTTATTTGAAGGAACAATCAAAAGTTTTCGTAAAAGTAATGCCATACCTGCTGATACTGCTAATTTTAAATCTGTGTGCAGAAATTATGGTTTTAGCAGTGCTAATAATGAACTGATTGCAGCAATTCCTGCCAGAATAGTGTTAAGTATCAATATACCTTTGGACCAAAGCCATTCGGTACGCTTTTGCTTTTTCTGTTGCTTTTCACGCTCAAGAACAGGAAGCACATATTTTTTATAAGCTTCTGAATGTTCGGGAATATCTGATAATCCTTTTGAAAAGTCAAGAGAAGAAAAATCTGGCATATCAGGAATGCCATTAAGATGTTTGTAATGTTTCTTATCCATAAAAACTCCTTTCTATATTACTCAGGTATGTCACTACCCTGTAATACAAGAATAGGAGAAAGGAAGAAAAAAGTCAATAATTTA